>ERZ840096.73-NODE-73-length-163385-cov-18.038878_pt1 | contig 163385 bp, 154 predicted proteins | sample MGYA00519878_ERZ840096 | MGnify/ENA primary metagenome ERZ840096 (study PRJEB31850, sample SAMEA3708865) | human gut metagenome | biome: human gut; feature: human-associated habitat; material: faeces | place: China | collected 2014 ... | reverse complement strand
GGGCGCGTCCGCTGACAAAATAGGCGAGGATGCCGCTGAGCAGCGTTACCGCCGCTGTGATGTACCAGTTGGTGGTGCGGAAGCGCCCCTGCGCCCCATTGACGACGATGGTCAACTCCTCGTTGGGCGCTATGAGCTGCGGGTCAAAGCTCTCCGCTCCGCCATCATTCAGGATCGCCGTGCCGCCGCCTTGTAAACTGTCCGCAATGGTGTCCATATAGTACACACCGGAGGAGCACAGCAGCAAATTCATGGCCACGCAGGTGATGCCGATGAGCAGGACGGACATCAGCGTGATGCGCCACTGCAGGGAAAGCCGCTTCATTCCTCCTCGCCTCCCATCAGATAGCCCTCGCCGATGCGGTTGCGGATGGGGTCATAGCCCAGCACGGTGCGGAGCTTTTTGCGCAGGGCGGAGATGTGGACGCGAATGGAGTTGCTGAAGCTGTCCACGCTATTGTCCCAAACGTGATCCATCAGCTCCTCCTGACTTACCGGCCTTCCTTGATGCACCATCAGGTATTCCAGGATCCCCGTTTCCTTCCGAGTGAGCGTCAGTGTCTGCCCGTTGACGGTGGCAGTACGGGAGCGGGTGTCAAAGGTCAGGCCTCCGCAGCTTAGCAGCACATCCTGCTGGGTGAACTGCCGCAATGTCAGGCTGCGGATGCGGGCCTCCAGCTCCGCCAAGTGGAAAGGCTTTGCCAGATAGTCGTTCGCCCCGGCATCCAGCCCCTGCACCTTGTCCTCCACTTCGCTGCGGGCGGAGAGGATCAGCACCTTTGTCTCCCGGTCGGTCTGCCGCAGGGTGCGCAGCACCGTCATGCCGTCCTTTTTCGGCAGATTCAGATCAAGAAGTACCAGATCGTAGCGCTCCACGCCCAAAAGCTCCAGAGCCTTCTCCCCGTCGTAGCAGTAGTCCACGCTGTAGGCCAGCCGCCGCAGGCTGCGGACGATGGTTTCGCACAAGGCGCGTTCGTCTTCAATAACCAAAAGGTGCATGAGAGCCCTCCTTTTACATTTCTTCATGTTCACATTGTTCTTAATTATAGCAAAAACAGATAAGGTTTGTGTTAAATTTTTCTTCTTAACAGGGACTTTAACTCCCCTGTGCTATGATGACGGCAGAAAAAGTGAAGGGGTGATAAATTTGAGCCATGTAAAAAAGGCGGTGGCGCAGGCCATGTTGCTGGTTGTGGGTATCGCCATGCTGTGCTTCGGTGTCTGGCGGGGCGAGGCGGCGACGGTACTGAGCAAAGCGATCAAATTATGTCTGGAGTGTGTGGGCATTGGGTAAGAAAAAACGCGGCGTATCTCAGGTACTGTCCCGCTTCCGTGGCTGGATACAGGCGGGGGCAGCTTTATTGACCAACCTGCATCTGCCGAACTTTCTCAAGGGCAAACTGTATCAAGGCGCAGGGAAAACCGTATGTGTACCCGGGCTGAATTGCTACTCCTGCCCGGCAGCCTCCGGTGCTTGTCCTATCGGGGCGTTTCAGGCGGTAGTGGGTTCTTCCAAGTTCAGCTTTTCCTATTATATCACAGGCTTTCTCATTTTGCTGGGAGTCCTGCTGGGACGCTTTATCTGCGGTTTTCTGTGTCCCTTCGGGTGGTTTCAGGAACTGCTGCATAAAATTCCCACGAAAAAGCTCTCCACGAAGAAGCTGAAGCCCCTGACCTATCTCAAGTATGCCGTCCTGCTGGTGATGGTTTTCCTGCTGCCGGCGCTTCTGGTGAACGATGTTGGCATGGGAGACCCGTTCTTCTGCAAATACCTCTGCCCCCAAGGCGTGCTGGAGGGAGCCATCCCGCTGTCCCTTGCCAATTCCGGCATCCGGGCGGCGCTGGGCAAGCTGTTTACATGGAAATTCAGCATCCTGCTGTCGGTGATCGTGCTGAGCGTACTGTTCTACCGTCCCTTCTGCAAGTGGCTCTGTCCGCTGGGAGCGTTTTACGCACTGTTCAACCGGGTGTCCCTCTTCCAGATGAAGGTGGATAGGAACAAATGCGTCTCCTGCGGGAAATGCGCCAAGGCCTGCAAAATGGATGTGGACGTGACAAAAACGCCCAACCATACCGAGTGCATCCGCTGTGGGATGTGCATCCGCGCCTGTCCCACCAACGCCGTCAGCTTCCGCTACGGCTTTGGAGACGGCAAAAAAGAACCTGTAAAACCTGCAGATAAATTAAAAACGGAGGAAACAAAATGAACGTAAAGAAAATCATCACACTGCTGCTGGCAGCACTGCTGGTGCTGTCCCTGGCCGCCTGCGGCAAACAGGGCAGCGACGACATGACAAAACCCGACGGCGAGCCCAAGAACGCCCAGGAGGCGGCCGCTATGTACAAGGACCTGATGGATCAGGAGAATGCCATTCTGATGGAAAACCAGTCCCTTTGGGAGAAGGTGTTCCTGTCCGCCGACAAGGGCATGACCACGCAGGAGGACGGCAAGAACTACGGTGATTTCCTGCTGGACACCATTGAATCCGCCAAGGACAAGTTTACCGCCGACGAGCTGAAGCTCCTGCGCCAGGGCGGCGAGAAGATCCGGGAGATCGAGCGCACCCTGGCCGCCATTGAGGCCAAGTTCCCCGATGCGGCTCCCAAGGCCCCGGGCAACGGTGACAGCATCCCTGCCGACAGCCCCACGACACCCGGCGACAGCGACAAGACGCAGAAGTTCCCCGCTTTCGAGGGCAAGGACCTCAACGGCAACACCGTCAAGAGCGATGACCTGTTCTCCAAGAACGCCGTCACCGTGGTGAACTTCTGGTTCACCACCTGCAATCCCTGCGTGGGAGAGCTTGCCGAGCTGGATGCGCTGAATAAGGAACTCGCAGAGAAGGGCGGCGCACTCATCGGTGTCAACACCTTCACGCTGGGCGGCGACGAGGCTGCGATTTCTGAGGCGAAGGATGTGCTGGCCAAGAAGGGCGTCACCTATCAGAATGTGTATTTTGACTCAGATGGTGAGGCGGGAAAGTTTACTGCCAACATCTTTGCTTATCCCACCACCTATGTGGTCGACCGCAACGGCAATATCGTGGGCGACCCCATCGTGGGTGCTATTACGGAAACGAAGCAGGCGGAGGCACTGCAAGCCCAGATCGACAAGGCACTGTCCGCCGATAAGGGTTGACCCAAGATTTTCAGAAAGTGTCTACGATGAAGAAAAAAACATCGTAAGCCGGCACATTCTGCGCACCATTGCATCGCCTCTGGCAAGCAAGCACCTATCCTATCGAAATGGCCTTTGAAGGCGAAACCGGAGCATCAGAGGGGGGGCATCCTTGGAGGCCCCTGCTCCATCAAACAGGGATTGGACGAACACCTATTTCTTCAGCGGCGGTTTCGCCGTAAAGTGTTCGCTCTGATCCGCAGCAGAAAAGCGCCGTCTTGGAAGCGATTCCGGGACGGCGCTTTTTACTATCCGCACATTCGATTTCCGCTATTCCTCCTGCTGCTGTGATTACAGAAAGGAACGGGAGGGTATGCGAATGGAGAGATTTGTCGCAGATGAACGATGCCGTTACCTGCGAACATCCCTTTGCGTAATACAATAACCACAGAATCAAATGAAAACTAAACGGCCTGAGCCCTGTGCAGTACAGGATTCAGACCGTTCAGATCGCTTAATTCTTATTTTGTCTAACTTTGGGGGCGCTTCACACTGGCGCGCCGCTCTTTTTATCACATTTCGCTAAATTCCCGGATGGGGCTTACTTCTTCAGCTTCTGATCCACCACCTCGTGGAGCATGGCGGTGAAGTCCGCCACGGTCATGGCACCCAGATCCTCGCCGGTACGGGTACGGACGGAGACGGTACCCGCCTCCATATCCCGGTCGCCCACCACCAGCATATAGGGGATCTTCTCCAGTGTGGCCTCACGGATCTTCTTGCCGATCTTCTCGTTGCGGCTGTCCACCTCCACCCGGAAGCCCTCTTGCCGCAGCTGCTGGGCCTGCTGGGCGCAGTAGTCGGCGGCCCGGTCGGTGATGGGCAGCAGGCGCACCTGCTCCGGCATCATCCAGGTGGGCAGCGCACCGGCATACTCCTCGATGAGGTAGGCCAGCGTCCGCTCGTAGCAGCCCAGAGAGGTACGGTGGATGATATACGGCAGGGCCTTATTGCCGTTTTCGTCGATGTAGTACATCCCGAAGCGCTCGGCCAGCAGCATATCGATCTGGATGGTGACCAGCGTATCCTCCTTGCCGTACACGTTCTTATACTGGATATCCAGCTTGGGGCCATAGAAGGCGGCCTCGTCGATGCCGATGGAGTAGTGAACGTCCAGATCCTTCAAAATCTTCTCCATGGTGCTCTGGGCGTGATCCCACTGCTCCGCCGTACCCTCGTACTTGTTGTTGGGGTTGGCGGGATCCCACTGGGAGAACCGGAAGGTACACTTATCCAGCAGACCCACGGTGCCGAGGCAGTACTTGGCCAGCGCCAAGCAGCCCTTGAACTCCTCCTCCAGCTGATCGGGACGCAGCACCAGATGGCCCTCGGAGATGGTGAACTGGCGCACACGGATCAGGCCGTGCATCTCGCCGGAATCCTCGTTGCGGAACAGGGTGGACGTCTCGCCCAGCCGCATGGGCAGGTCACGGTAGGAGCGCTGGCGGTTCAGATACACCTGATACTGGAAGGGGCAGGTCATGGGCCGCAGGGCAAAGCACTCCTTCGTCTCGTCATAGGGGTCGCCCAGCACGAACATACCGTCCAGATAGTGATCCCAGTGGCCGGAAATTTTATACAGGTCCCGCTTGGCCATCAGGGGGGTCTTGGTCAGCAGGTAGCCGGCCTTCTCCTCGGTGTCCTCCACCCAGCGCTGCAGCTGCTGGATGACCCGTGCGCCCTTGGGCAGCAGGATGGGCAGGCCCTGACCGATGCAGTCCACGGTGGTGAAGTACTCCAGCTCACGGCCCAGCTTGTTGTGATCCCGCTTCAGAGCCTCCTCCCGCTCCTTCAGGTAGGCGTCCAGCTCCTCCTTCTTGGGGAAGGCCACGCCGTAGATACGCTGGAGGGTCTGGCGGCTGCTGTCGCCCCGCCAATAGGCGGCGTTGCAGGCCGTCAGCTTGATGCCGTTGCCCTTGATGCGGCCGGTGGAATCCAGATGGGGGCCGGCGCACAGATCAGTGAACTCGCCCTGCTTATAAAAGGAGATGTGGGCGTCGGCGGGCAGGTCGTTGATGAGCTCCACCTTGTAGGGCTCCTCCCGCTCCTCCATGAACTTCAATGCCTCCTCACGGGGCAGTTCGAAGCGCTCCAGCTTCAGCTTCTCCTTGCAGATCTTCCGCATCTCCGCCTCGATCTGGGCCAGATTCTCCTGTGTGAAGGCAAAGGGTGCGTCCAGATCGTAGTAAAAACCGCCGTCGATGGACGGGCCGATGGCCAGCTTCACCTCCGGCCACAGGCGCTTGACAGCCTGAGCCAGCACGTGGGAGCAGGTGTGCCAATAGGTCTTGCGATACTCCTCGTTTTCAAACGTGTACTTGTTTTCTTCGCTCATGATAGCTTCCTCCTTACTTGGTCGGGGCGGGCAACAAAAAAACCCCGCCCCTGATACGGTTCAGGGGTGAGGTAAAATAGCTTTACTCCACGGTTCCACCCTGCTTACGGAAATTTTTCCGTCGCTCGTGATCTCTGTAACGGGAGAACCCGGCCCGGCCTACTGGTTTCCGTTCGGCGAGCGGCTCGGAGGGGGTACCGTTCCGCTTCCCGTCAGATCCCTTGCACCACGGGGGGACCCTCTCTGTGACCTTCTGCGGACAGCTTCCTCGTCTATGCCTTTTTTATACCCCAGAATATAGCACCCCCGGCGGCGGTTGTCAACGGCCTTTTTGAAGTTTTCCCCGGATAAAACAAAAAAAACTACCCTTTTCACAGGAACTGTGCTATGATATAAGAGTATGATTGTCGTTTGATAAGGAGGGGACCTATGCGACATCTGAAACGCCCGGCCCTGTTGGGGCTGTTGCTGCTGGCCTGCCTGCTGCTGGCCGGATGCCAGATGGACAGCACCGTGGAGGAGCTGTTCACCCTGCCCCGCTTGCCCACGGAATACACCACCCTCTCCCGCCAGCTGGATCAGCTGCTGTCGGAGGGCTATGAATACATGGCTCCCACCTCCGGGCGGAACATCCAGTCCCTCCAGATGGTGGACATCGACGGCGACGGGCGGGACGAGGCGCTGGCCTTTTTCCGCCTCAGCAACGGTGAAAAGCCCCTGAAAATTTACGTGTTCCACTCCCGTGAGGACAGCTATGAGCTGGCCTCCATCATCGAGAGCAGCGGCACCGCCATCGACTCCATCTACTATGAGGATCTCACCGGCGACGGTCGGAAGGAGCTGATCGTAGGATGGAAGATCAGCTCCGACGTCCAGACCGTCACCGTCTACGATATGCGGCCCGGCCCGGTGCAGCTGATGCAGAGCAACTACACCCGCCTGTCCTTTCAGGAGCTCAACGGCGACGGCATCCCCAGCCTTCTGCTGCTGCGAACCAACAGCGACAACCAGCCGGTGGCGGAGTTTTGCAGCTGGCAGGAGGGGGCGCTGTCCGTCTCCCACCGCTGCACCCTATCCAGCACCATGGCGGAGCTGAATCAGGGCAGCGTGGTCACCGGCAAGCTGGATCAGGACACCCCGGCGGTGTTCATCACCGGCATCAACAGCCAAGGCATCGCCGTGACGGATATCCTCGTCTGGCAGGAAGACGCCGGGCTCGTCAACGCTGCGCTGGACCGCAGCACGGGGCTCTCCACCGCCACGGCTCCCTATCGTCAGCTGACGCCGCAGGACATCAACGGCGACGGCATCACGGAGCTTCCCCGGCCCGACAGCTCTGTCTCCGACACCAAGCAGGCCGACGGCATGGTCTTTTGGGAGCAGTACCGGCCCGACGGCCTTGCCACCGTGGAGCGCACCTATCACTGCCTGTCCGGCGGCTGGTACTTTATCCTGCCGGAGGATTGGACGGGCGAGGTCACCGCTCTCGCCTCAGACGCCGGTATCGGTGAGACGCAGGTAACGCTGTCGGTGCAGGGGGAGAAGGCCCTGAGTATCTGCGCCCTCACCGGCGAGAACCGGGAACGGCGGGCCCTCCGGGGCAATCGGGTGGTGCTCAAGCGCCGCACCGGCACCATTTACGCCGCCGAGACCCTCAGTGAGATCTATTCGCTGGATGAGGAAGCGCTGCGTCATAATTTCAACCTGATCGTCCACTCTTGGGACGCCAACTAACGACATAGAAGGAGTAGCTTATGAAAAAAGTTCTGGTTCTGGAGGATGAATCCAGCATCCGCAGCTTTATCGTCATCAATCTGCGCCGTGCCGGTTATGAGGTCATCGAGGCAGGCACCGGCGAGGAGGCGCTGGAGATGCTGCAGCAGCACAGCGATATCCGTGTGGCGCTGCTGGATGTGATGCTCCCCGGCATCGACGGCTTCGAGGTATGCCGCCGCATCCGGGCCACCAACTCCCGCATCGGCATCATCATGCTCACCGCCCGCTCACAGGAGATGGACAAGGTCACGGGCCTGATGACCGGAGCCGACGACTACGTCACTAAGCCCTTCTCCCCCGCCGAGCTGACGGCACGGGTGGACGCCCTCATGCGCCGCAGCGGCGGCAGCATGGAGGAGCACTCCGGCGAGATCAGCCAGCCCCCCTTCCTGCTGAACACCCGCAACCGCACGCTGGAGAAGAACGGCAAGCCCGTGAAGCTGACGCAGGTGGAGTACTCCATCATGCGGATGTTCATGGAGAATCCCGGCAAGGCCCTGTCCCGTGAGGAGATTTTGGATCTGGTGTGGGGCCGGGATTACTTCGGTGAGCTGAAGATCGTGGACGTGAACATCCGCCGCCTGCGGCTGAAGATCGAGGACAACGCCACCAACCCCACTTTCATCAGCACCGTATGGGGCTACGGCTACAAGTGGGACGCCTGATGGCCCCGCAGCAAGGAGGTGACGGTCCATGAAGGAGCGTCTGCGGATACAGGGCCTGCGCAAGCGCTGGATCCTCAACAGCGTGGGGCCTGTGATCCTGATACTGGTGCTGGCGGCCATTCTGGCCTCGGCCACCGTGGCCAATAACTACTACGGCTCCGCCCGCTCCACGCTGGAGGCCAAAGCCAAGGCCGGCGCCGACTACTTCAACTCTTACAGCATGAGCAGCTACAGCGAGTACTACCGCAACGCCTCACTGTACGCCGCCAGCTTCGACAGCACCCGCATCGAGCTGCAATTCCTGAATCTCTACGGCCGGGTGGATAACTCCACTCAGGGCGTGGCCGCAGGCACGGCTCCCCAGACCCCGGAGATCGCACGGGCGCTGGAGAGCGGCAGCATCGAGGTATTCAGCGGCAAGGACCCCGTCACCGGCGAGTCGGTGATGGCCGTCACTACACCCCTGAAGTTCAACGGCTCCACGGTGGCCCTTATGCGCTACGTCACCGCCATCCGGCAGATCGACCATCAGATCCTTCTGACCATCCTCATCATCAGCGCCATCATCGCCGGGGTCATCTGTCTGGTGCTGATCTCCAGTCTGCTGTTCATCAACAGCGTGGTGGCCCCGGTGGCTGAAGTGACGGACGCCGCCAAGCGCATCTCCGGCGGCAGCTACGGCATCCAGCTGCCCAACCCCTACACCGATGAGATGGGGGAGCTGGTGGACAACATCAACGATATGTCCCTGAAAATCAGCCAGAGTGAGAAGATCCAGACGGAGTTCATCTCCTCCGTGTCCCACGAGCTCCGCACCCCCCTGACGGCCATCAATGGTTGGAGCGAGACACTGCTGGAGGACGACGATCCCGCTCAGCTGCGCCGGGGCCTGCACATTATCCTCAAGGAATCCCGCCGACTCACCAACATGGTGGAGGAGCTGCTGGAGTTCTCCAAGATGCAGGACGGTCGTTTTACCCTCCGCATCGAGGACGTGGACCTGCAGACGGAGTTTGAGGACGCCGTTTACACCTATCAGGAGCTGTTCCGACAGGACGGCATCCGTCTGGAGTATGACGACGACGGCGAACTGTACGCCGATCCTATCCCCGGCGATCCGGAACGGCTGAAGCAGGTGCTGTGCAACGTACTGGACAACGCCGCCAAGCACGGTGGCTCCGGCAAGCGCATCATCGCCTCCCTGCGGCGGGAGGAGGACAACTATGTCATCCGCATCCGGGACTTCGGCCCCGGCATCCCCCCGGCGGAGCTGCCCTATGTGAAGCAGAAATTCTACAAGGGCTCCTCCAAGGCCCGTGGCAGCGGCATCGGTCTGGCGGTGTGCGACGAGATCATCACCCGCCACGGCGGCACCTTCGAGATCGGCAACGCCGACGGCGGCGGCGCTCTGGTGACCATTACCCTGCCCATTCCGCCCCACACGGAGCATCGATAGAAATAGAACAGTTGTTGCATTTCATTCGAGCAAGTGCTATACTTACGGAAAGGAACTTACATCGTCTATGGAACACAAACCCGGTACATTCCGCACCTCCATCGGCGGACAGGCCCTCATCGAGGGCATCCTCATGCGTGGCCCGGAAAAGCAGGCCATTGTGGTGCGCTCCCCGGAGGGCCTTGTGACCAAGGTGGAGGAGCTGACACTTATCAAGGACAAATACCCCATTCTGGGCCTTCCCATCCTGCGGGGGGCCGTGACCTTTCTGGACTCCATGATCCGGGGCGTCAAGGCCCTGATGTTCTCGGCGGACTACTTCCCCGACGACGAGGCCGCCCAGCCCTCCAAGCTGGACCTGTGGCTGGAAAAGCACGTTCCGGCAGAAAAGCTCCAGAACGTGCTGGTATGGGTGTCGGTGCTGCTGTCGCTGGGCATGACGCTGGTGCTGTTCATGCTGCTGCCCACCTTCGTGGCCGGGCTGTTCCGCGCTCAGAACGCCGCCCTCCATAATCTCATCGAGGGCGTCATCAAGGTGGCCATTTTTCTGGCCTATCTGATCCTCTGCTCCAAGCAGAAGGATGTGCGCCGGGTATTCTGCTACCACGGTGCCGAACACAAGACCATTTTCTGCTATGAGGCGGGCCTGCCCCTGACGGTGGAAAACACCCGCATCCAGCCCAAGCATCATCCCCGCTGCGGCACCAGCTTCCTCTTTGTGGTCATCATCGTGTCCATCCTGTGCAGCAGTGTCGTTTTCAGCTACGTCAACTGGCAGAACATCTGGGTCCGTATCGGGATGCATCTGCTGCTGCTGATTCCGGTGGTGGGCATCACCTATGAATTCAACCGGCTGGTGGGGCGGCATGACAACGCCCTCACACGGGCGCTGTCCGCCCCCGGTATGTGGCTCCAGAATTTCACCGTCAACGAGCCGGACGACTCCATGCTGGAGGTGGCCATTGAGGCACTGAAGCTGGTGCTGCCGGAGGAGAAGGGCAAGGACCGCTGGTGAGAAATTCCCGGCCGTTCTCCCCTGAAAAGCTCAAAATATGACAACGGAGCGTATTATGGCGACTACTTACAACAATTTGTATATGGATATCCGGCAGACTCTCCGCCGGGCAGGCATCGAGGCCGCCACGCTGGAGGCCCGTGAGCTGATGTGCTTCGCCTCCGGCAAGACCCGCAGTCAGCTGGTGCAGGATGGGCAGCTGTATGTCCCTCCGGCCATCGAGGAGCGGGCGAAGGATCTGGTGCGCCGCCATCTGGCAGGGGAGCCGGTGGCCTACCTCATCGGGGAGTGGGAGTTCTATGGACTGCCGCTGGACATCTCCGAAAGCGTGCTGATCCCCCGTCCGGACACGGAGACGCTGGTGGACCACGTGGTAGCGTGGCTGCGGCCCCTGCCGGAGTGCCGGGTGCTGGATCTGTGCGCCGGCTCCGGCTGCATCGGTCTGGCCATCGCCAGTCAGGTCCCCGGCGCACGGGTGGTGCTGGGGGAGCTGGACGAGGGGGCCTTGCGGATCTGCCGCCAGAATATCCGCCGCAACAGTCTCAGCGGACAGGTGGTGTCCTTAAAGATGGACGCTCTGTCCGATCCGCCTCCCCGGCTGGGGGATTTTGACTGTCTGGTGTGCAACCCCCCCTACATTCCCTCCGGGGACATCGCCGGACTGGACGTCTCCGTCCGGGACTATGAGCCCCATCTGGCGCTGGACGGCGGGACCGACGGGCTGGACTTCTACCGCAGCGTCTGCCGCCGCTGGCGGGACGTGCTGCACACCGGGAGCCGCCTGGCCTTCGAGGTGGGCATCGGGCAGGCCGACGACGTGCTGCGGCTCATGCGAGGCGAGGGCTTCGGTGAGCTGGAGATCCTGCCGGACCCGGCGGGCATCCCCCGTGTGGTGACGGGTCTGCGCTATCAGGAGGTCTATGCCGACGCCTGATGACCGGCGAAACGACTTTGTAAATCGATGGGCCTCTGCCCATTTACCACGAAAATTTTCATTGATACAGGAGGAAGAAACATGGCAGCGAAGAAAGACAGCTCGATAGCTGCTCCCGTGGTCTCCGACAAGAAAAAGGCGCTGGAGACCGCCATGCAGCAAATCGAAAAAACCTACGGCAAGGGCTCTATCATGCGCTATGGCGACAATGTGCAGCCCAATGTGGAGGCTATCCCCACCGGCTCTCTGGCGCTGGATCTGGCGCTGGGCATCGGCGGCGTACCCCGTGGCCGCATCATCGAGATCTATGGGCCTGAGTCCTCCGGTAAGACCACGCTGGCTCTGCACGTTCTGGCGCAGGCTCAGAAAATGGGCGGTGAGGTGGCCTTCGTGGATGCCGAGCACGCTCTGGATCCCACCTATGCTCGTGCGCTGGGGGTGAAGATCGAGGATATGCTCATCTCCCAGCCGGACACCGGTGAGCAGGCGCTGGAGATCACCGAGGCGCTGGTTCGCTCCGGGGCCATCGACGTGGTGGTGGTGGACTCCGTGGCCGCTCTGGTCCCCCGTGCCGAGATCGAGGGAGAGATGGGCGACAGCTTCGTGGGGCTCCATGCCCGACTCATGAGTCAGGCGCTGCGGAAGCTGACGGGCATCATCGCCAAGACCAATACCGTGGTCATCTTCATCAACCAGCTGCGGGAAAAGGTGGGCGTCATGTACGGCAACCCGGAGGTCACCACCGGCGGTCGGGCGCTGAAGTTCTACGCCTCCGTCCGCATCGATGTACGCCGCATCGAGACGCTGAAGTCCGGCGGCGAGATGATCGGCAACCGCACCCGTGCCAAGGTGGTCAAGAACAAGGTGGCGCCCCCCTTCCGGGAAGCGGAGTTCGACATCATGTACGGCGAGGGCATCAGCAAGCTGGGCGAGATGCTGGATCTGGGCGTGAAGCTGGATCTGGTACAGAAGAGCGGCTCCTGGTTCAACATGGGCGAGGTGCGCCTGGGGCAAGGCCGTGATGCCGCCAAGCAGTATCTGCGGGATCATCCCGACGAGGCCGATGCACTGGAGGCCAACATCCGCCGGGACTTCCACAAGCTGATGAGCAATCAGTCCAAGGTGGCGGCACGGGCCGCAGGCCGTGCGGTGGATGTATCCGCCGACGACTTCGACGATGCGGATTGATCGCATCGAGCCCTCCCGCCGCAAGAAGGATCGGGTACTGGTGTTTCTGGAGGGGGGCGACCTGCTGCGGGTGACGGAGCAGGAGCTGCTGGTCTTCGGGCTGCGGCCCGGTCTGGAGCTGCCGGAGCAGCTGTTGGCGCAGGTGGAGCAGTCCGCCAAGCGGTCGGAGATGAAGGCCCGTGGCGCCCGACTCACCGGCAGCCGAATGCTGTCGAAAAAGCAGGTGATGGAGCACCTGACCCGCAAGGGCGGCGACCGGGAGCTGGCGGAGGATACAGCCCAGTGGCTGGAGGAGTTGGGGGCCGTGGACGAGTCGGCCTACGCCGCCGCCATTGCCCGGCACTATGCCGCCATGGGCTACGGCCCCGGCCGGGTGCGGCAGGAGCTGCAGCGCCGGGGCATCCCGCAGGAGCTGTGGGACGATGCGCTGGCCCTGCTGCCGGAGGGCGAAGAGGCCATCGAGCGCTTTATCCGCAGCAAGTGTAAAGGGAAGCCCCTTGATCGAGAGACGCAGCGCAAGCTGGCTGCCGCTCTCCAGCGGCGGGGCTTTTCCTGGCAGGATATCCGTCCGGTGCTGAACCGTCTAGGCGAGGAAATGGCGGAGGAATAGGAAGAATCCCTTCCCAAAGGTAAATTGCTCCTATGCAAAACCCCCTCCGGCGGCATATTTTTGCCGATCATTCTTCTTATTGCCTCCGGCGGGAGCAGATCACATTTTTATCGTCTATCCAGAGAGCATCTCCTTGAATGCTCCTTTGCAAGATCACAAATCCACATACCAAACATCAGAGGAAACACAGCATGAACGTATCATTTATATCCCTGGGCTGCGACAAAAACCGGGTGAACACCGAGCAGATGATGGCCCTGTGCCTGCAGGCCGGACATACCGTGCAGGAGGATTGCTCCGGCAGCGACGTGGTGGTCATCAACACCTGCGGCTTCATCGACAGCGCCAAGAGCGAGGCCATCGATACCATTCTGGCGGCGGCGGAGCTGAAGGCCGCCGGTGAGGTGGGCAAAATTCTGGTAACGGGCTGTCTCAGCCAGCGGTATCAGGCGGACATTCTGGAGGAGCTGCCGGAGATCGACGGCATCATGGGGACCGGCTGCTTCGGTGACATCGTCACGGCGCTGGAGCAGGTGGTGAACGGTCAGGAGTGCCGCCATTTTGCCGACATCAACGGCCCCGTGGAGGAGCTGCCCCGTGTGTTGTCCACCCCCCGGCAGTACGCCTATCTCCGCATTGCTGAGGGGTGCAGCAACCGCTGCGCCTACTGCGTGATCCCCTCCCTGCGGGGAAACTACCGCAGCCGCCGGATGGAGGACATTCTGGAGGAGGCCCGTGCGCTGGCGGAGGACGGGGTGCAGGAGTGCATCGTCATCGCTCAGGATATCACCCGCTACGGCGTGGATCTGTACGGAGAGCGGCGGCTTCCGGAGCTGCTGCGGGAGCTGTGCAGGCTTCCCTTCCACTGGGTGCGGCTCCACTATCTCTACCCAGACAATCTCTCCGACCAGCTCATTGACACCATCGCCGGGGAGGCAAAGATCTGCAACTATCTGGATATCCCTATCCAGCACTGCAACGACACCGTTCTCAAGGCCATGCGCCGCCGGGAGACCAAGGCCGGGCTGGAGGAGCTGTTCCGCCGGGTGCGGGAGCGCATCCCCGGCGTGGTGCTGCGGACCAGCCTCATCACGGGACTGCCCTATGAGGACGAGGCGGCCTTCGAGGAGCTGTGCGACTTTTTGGGCGAGCAGAAGCTCCAGCGGGTGGGGGCCTTCCCCTACTCTCCGGAGGAGGGAACTCCGGCGGCCAGAATGCTGAACCGGGTGGACACCGAGGAGGCCCAGCGCCGGGCGGAGCTGGTAATGGAGATTCAAACACAGGTCATGGACGAGTTCAACGACAGCCGCATGGGCGACACCGTGGAGGTGCTGTGCGACGGCTATGACGTTCAGGCCATGAGCTATGTGGGCCGCAGCTACGCCGAGAGCCCCGGCATCGACGGGTGCATCTTCTTTACGGCGGAGCGGGATGTGGAGCCCGGAGACTTTGTCATGGTGCGTATCACCGGCGCCATGGACGGCGACCTCACCGGCGAAGCGGTAGAGGAACTTTCTGAGGAGGAATAAAGCTATGCCTATGAACACTGCCAACAAGCTGACCCTTGCACGGGTGTTTATGATCCCGCTGTTTCTTGTGATCGCATACTGGGGCTTCCCCGGCAGCCGCTATGTGGCGCTGGGGGTGTACATTCTGGCCTGCCTGACGGACCTGCTGGACGGGTATGTGGCCCGACACTATAATCAGGTGTCGGACTTTGGCAAGTTTGCCGATCCGCTGGCGGATAAGTGTCTGGTGATGGCGGCACTGTGCTGGTTCGTGGAGACCGGCGACATGGTGGGCTGGGTGCTGGCTGTGGTGCTGCTGCGGGAGTTCGCCGTGTCCGGAATGCGGCTCATTGCCGTGGAGAAGGGCCGGGTCATCGCCGCAGGCTGGTCCGGCAAGGTCAAGACTGCCAGCACCATGGTGTGCATCTGCCTGATGCTTTTCGGCATCCCCCACTGGCTGAATTTGGTGTGCCAGGGTGTCATTCTGGTGACCACCGTCTACTCCGGCGTGGAGTACTTCGCCAAAAACTGGGACGTATTTCAGGAGAAGAAGTAATCGGGAACACCAACCGTTTCATCCAAAAAACCAGAGGGGACGCAGCTGTTGCTGCGTCCCCTCTGGTTCTTTTGTAAGCAGGTCAGGACAGTGCGCTCAGATCCACATTGTAGAGCACCTTACTCTTGAAAGAATCGGATATGGACTTGACCTCCACCTCCACCGGCGAGGTGGTGTTGCCCAGCACATATGCACACTGGCACGACAGGGTCACACCGGGCCGGATATCCTTCATATAACTGTCTGAATCATAGTTATCGTCCCCCGTTATGATGGTGAAATCCAGTTCAACGCCGTCCTGAAACAGCTGAAAATACAGGCTCTCCATGGCAGACGTGGTCTCGTCGGAGTTGTTGGTGAAATCATAGTCCAGAATGATGGCATCTGCCCCGTCGTAGTCTTTGCCCAAGCGGACTCCGGTGATCTTCACGGCGTAATCGCCCACTTGCCCCTCGCCGGTATTCTGTGCATCACGGCCAGTATCGTCGGCATTGGTGTCCTCTTTGCCCCCGGTGCTGTCATTGCTCTGCTCCCCGGCAGGCAGGTCGGTCTTGTCCTCCACGGGAGCGTCCGCCTGCCCCGGTGTGGGATCGTTGGCCGGGGCGCTGCTGCAGCCCATCAGCAAGAGGGCCAGCACCAGCGATAAAAGCGCTGCAAATAGTCTTTTCATAGAGTCTCTCCTTTCTCATGTTGTCGCCATTATATAACATTTTGTTATTTTTGTCAATAAAACAAAATGTTTTACATATACTTCTTTGTATCTCCCATAAGCGAGGTGCAATATGTATCGAAGGATCCGGGACCTGCGGGAGGACGCCGATCTGCTTCAGAAGGATCTGGCGGCCTATCTGCAATGCACGCAAGTGTGCTACTCCTATTATGAATCGGGGAAACGGGATATCCCCACCGATGTTCTGATCCGGCTGGCCAAGCTCTATCAGGTGAGCACGGACTATCTGCTGGGCCTGACGGACCGGCGTCAACCGTACCCCGCCGGGAAAAGCCGCACTTGACACCGGCGGGAAATCCTGATACCATGTTACCGTAAATAGCACGTTGATCGGAAAGAGTACGCCCGGCGCTCCGGGCAGAGAGGGATGGCCACCGGCTGCAAGCCGTCCTGCGGAGCAAGGGCCGAAAGTGCGTCCGGGAGTGCGGGGGATGCAGACGCCCTCCGGCAGGCCGCCGTCACCGGCCATCGAGCGATAAACGAGAGTGGAACCGTGGAGCAGCCGCTTCGCCTCTCATGCCTGCGGGCATGGGAGGCGTTTTCTGTTCTGCACGGAGCTTTCCGAATTTTGCAGCTAAAATTTGCAGCCAAAAGGAGCTTGACTATGTATCTGTATAATTCTGCCACCCATAAGAAGGAGGAGTTCCGGACCCACACGCCGGGCCACGTGGAGATGTATACCTGCGGCCCCACGGTGTATCACTTTGCCCACATCGGCAACCTCCGCAGCTACATCATGGAGGATGTGCTGGAGAAGTACCTGCGCTATGTGGGCTACGATGTGAACCGGGTCATGAACATCACCGACGTGGGCCACCTGACCTCCGATGCCGACGAGGGCGAGGACAAGATGCTCAAGGGCGCCCGCCGGGAGCACAAGACCGTCATGGAGATCGCCCAGTTCTACACCGACGCCTTCTTCGAGGACTGCCGCAAGCTGAACATCAAGCGCCCCGACGTGGTGCAGCCCGCCACGGGGCTCATTGATGACTACATCCGCATCATCTCCCGCCTGCTGGAGAAGGGCTACGCCTATGTGGCCGGCGGCAACGTGTACTTCGACACCAGCAAGCTGGAGCGGTACTATGTGTTCAACGACCACAACGAGGAGGATCTGGCCGTAGGCGTCCGGGAGGGCGTGGAGGAGGACGTGAACAAGCGCAACAAGAACGACTTTGTGCTGTGGTTCACCAAGTCCAAGTTCGAGGATCAGGCCCTGAAGTGGGATTCCCCGTGGGGCGTGGGCTACCCCGGCTGGCACATCGAGTGCTCCGGCATCTCCATGAAGTACAACGGTGAGTATCTGGATCTCCACTGCGGCGGCGTGGACAACGCCTTCCCCCACCATACCAACGAGATCGCCCAGTCGGAGAGCTATCTGGGCCACCCTTGGTGCCCCCAGTGGTGCCATGTGGCCCACCTCAACACCAGCAGCGGCAAGATGAGCAAGTCCAAGGGTGAGTTCCTGACGGTGTCCCTGCTGGAGGAGAAGGGCTATGCACCGGTGGTATACCGGTTCTTCTGCCTTCAGAGCCACTACCGCAAGAGCTTGGTGTTCAGCTGGGAGAATCTGGACAACGCCGCCGTGGCCTATGGCAAGCTCATCGCCAAGATCGCCGCCCTGCCGGAGGAGGACGGTGCGGTGGATATGGCGGCGGCAGCGCCCTTGCAGCAGAAGTTCCGCACGGCCATGGACAACGACCTGAACACCTCCATGGCGGTGACGGTGCTGTATGACGTGCTGAAGGCCAAGACCAACGGGGCCACCAAGCGGTATGTGCTGGCGGACTTCGACCGGGTGCTGAGTCTGGATCTGCTGGAGAATGCCGCCCGGAAAAAGGCAGAGCAGAAGCAGACCGCTCCGGTCTCCGGCGGGTTCCAGATCGTCAGCGAGAGCGGCGAGACGGACGCTCAGGTGGAGGCTCTGCTGCAGGCCCGCTACGACGCCAAGAAGGCCAAGGACTTCACCGAGGCGGACCGCATCCGGGACGATCTGAAGGCCATGGGCGTGGAGATCACGGACATCCCCGGTGGTGTGCGCTGGAAGAGATAACGCTTTCATAGGTCAAGGGGAGGAGAATGCCTGTGCCGTTCTCCTCCCCTTTTGTTACCATCGGTGGCAGGCGTACTTGCCCTTGTTCATCGATGGTATGTTGTCGGCACCCTACTCTCCGGCAGTTCTTTCCTCTTTTGCCTCCGGCGCCTACTTTTCCCAGCAGTCTTTTCGTGCCTCCGGCGGGTGACTTTCTTTCAATATGCTTTTTTACATAGGAAACGTGCCCCACCGGCACGCAGAGTGACTTCTCCCAAGCGGATACTGCCGAATATCATCTGTATATTCCACCGTCAGGTATTGACAAATCTGCCCGATTTCAGTAATATGATAGAGAAAACAGGCAGAATATTGGAGGAAACGGTATGGAACTGCATCAGGCTGTGGCCGGAAATATTCACCGCATCCGCAAGTCCCAGCGACTGAGTATGGATCGGGCAGCGGAGCTGGCCGGCATCTCTGTGAGTATGTGGGGTCAGGTAGAGCGTGGCAGCGTGAACCCCACGCTGGCGGTGCTGGGCAAGATCGCCTCCGGACTCCACGTCCCTCTGGAGCTGCTCATTGAAAACCGTGAGGAGGCTCCCGCCACTCTGTACCGGGCGGTAGACGTGGCCGGGCAGCGCCTCTACGGCGGCAAAGTCATCCGCTATCCCCTGTTCCCCTTTGATACCGACAGCCGCAGCGAGAGCTGCCAGATGGATATTTTCATCAGCGGTGTCTATGAGGCGGCGGACCACGTCCCCGGCTCTCATGTGTACCTGACGGTGCTCAGCGGAACGGTGAAGGTCACCTGCGGCGGCGAAGTGTTCCGGCTGGAGAGCCGGGACTGCCTCTCCCTGCCGGGGCAGGCGGAGCGGCAGTATGTCAACGTGGGCAACACCACCGTGCGGCTGCTGGAGTGGACGGTCTACCGCAAGAACGGATGAATAATGTATGAAAAAGGATGAACCATGTTCTCGGTGGTTCATCCTTTTTTGACAGCTGCCGCAAAAAACGTAGGATTTTTCTGGATACCGTGTATGATCCAGTAGAAGCGAAGAGAGGGAGACCGTATGCAGGAGCGGAAGAGCATCGCCTTGCTGCGTGAGGGGGACGAGCAAGGGCTGCACGCCCTGCTGGTACACGATGGGCCGCTGTGCGATACGTCATCGCTCCCATTCTGCGGGACCCTCAGGAGCGGGAGGAGCGTCTTTCCGAGGTGACCATGCGGGTCTGGGAGAAAATCGATGTCTTTCAGGAGGAGCGGGGAAGCTGGAATGGCTGGCTGACCTCCCTCACCCGTCATACGGCGCTGAATCACGCCCGGCGGATCTCCCGGCACGGCGGGGCCGAAGCCCTGTCGGAGGATCCCCCCTCCCCGGAGCTGACGCCGGAGGAAGCGCTTTTGCGTCAGGAGCGGCAGACCGCCCTGTAAGCGGCGCTGGGGCAGCTATCCGCCGGTGAGCGGCTTCTGTTTTACCGAAAATACTACTATCTGCCCTCCACCGCCCAGATCGCCTTGGAGCTGGGGCTTACGGAGCGGGCGGTGGAGGGCCGGCTATACCGGCTGAAACGGCAGCTGCGGAAATTGCCGGGAGGTGATGAGCGTTCCTAAGGAGGACTGGGGCTTTCTGAACGAAAAGGCCTTCGAGGCCGCATTGCAGGCCAGTGTACCGGAGCGCCTGCCGGATAAGGTGGCGGTCACTCCGTGAAAGCGGGCCATGGGCCGGGTGCTGGCAGGCACGGCCCTGACCGCCCTGGGGACGAATCTCTGGGGACTGAACTACCTTTTGCCCGGTATCGGGCTGGTGCTGATGCTACTGGGCTTCCGGCTCCTGCGGCGGGAGGAGATCGAGGCCTGTCGCAGGGCCATACAGGTAGTGGTCAGCGTTCAGGAGTTCGACCAGAAGGGAGGCTTTTGCCGGAGCAGCGGCTCCAACCCGCTGTGCATAACCGGGGTAGGGGTAAAGCTGACGGGAGAGCCTGCCGGCTGGATGATCTTCCACCACTTTCTCTGGAACACGGCCCCGCCCTTCCATGGGACAGCCGCCATACAGCTCTGCCGGTATACCAGTCGGATGAGCTGTGGAGCGCCGCCGGAGAGGTCGCCGGCCGGGTTCTGTACGATCGGGACGGGGAGACCTTCCGGGCGCCCTACCACTCTCTGGAGGCGGATACCTCCCCCTACGGCTATCAGGGCATCTATGGACAGCGGGACATTTTCGGGACATTTTCTCTGTCCACTGCGGCGCAGCACGGGCGGGGCTATGTGGTCTATGCCGCCGATGAAATTCCTCACGCAGAATACCGAAATGTGCCGGATAGCCGGTTCAATTACAGCTATCCGTACAGATTTCTGCAATACCCGGCAAAAACGGCACTGGAAAACCGGATGTCCGATCATGGGGCATTTCGGACCGTCTGGAGCGATCTGCGCTACGGCCCCGAAGTAACTCCACCTGTCATCAAGAAGAACGATCAGCGGAATGACCCTCCGGCAAAAGCCGGAGGGTCATTCTGATATTTTTTCATTCGATAGTCTGCCGACCGGCAACGGGAGCAGAACAAAAAATTGGAAATTCACGGTTTATAGGATAAGTCATTTGGCAAGCCACCTCACCCGGCACGGTGCCGCATTTGGTAAGGCGGCCCATCTGGCAGGGTGTTCTACTCGGCAGGGTACACCATTTGGCAGGACACCTCATTGAGCAAGGTGTTCCAACCGGCACACACCGTTCGGAAAGATCTGCCGATTCGGGGATGGCAGCGTTACGGGCGCACCTGCGGAAGACTGGCGGCGGCTACGGACTGGCCGATGCGGCGGAAGCGATCGTCCGGCAGCAGCACCTCCAGCGGCAGCTGAGGGTACTCCTCCGCCAGCACACGGCGGCAGGTCTCCGTCATCCACTCCCCGCCGATACCGGAGGCCACACGGCCCAGCACCATCACATGGCGCAGCGGGTAAATTTCAGCGTACAGGGCCAGCGTATGGGCAAGGCACACCCCCATATCCCGGAAGATCCTCCGGGCAGCGGGATGGCCCTGCCGGGCCAGCTCCTGCACCTGCCGCAGCTGTTGAGCCGGGGTCAGGGCCGCATCTGTGGGAACTCCTGCGGCAGCGGCCAGCCGGATCACGGCGTCCTGAGAAAAGTACTGCCCCCCTACGCCGGTATCACCGGACCACGGGTCTCTGGGGGCCGCCTCTGCCAAATCCACCGGCGCAAAGGCCAGCTCATTGAGCCAGCCGGAGACACGGCCCTGTGCATCCACATAGCCCGCCGCCTGACTGGTCCCCATAGCGATGCCCATGACGGGGCCGGTGCCGAGACTCATATAGCCCGCCAGCGCCGTGACATCGCCGTCGTTGGCCACCGCCAGCGGGACATTCCCCATGGCGGCTGCGGCTCTGCGGTAGAGGGTACGTCCCTCCTGTTGGCGCTCCGGCGGGACGGCAGCCAGCAGCGCCGACACCATCAGCTCATCTCCCCGGACGATGCCGGCGGTGGAGACGCCGATGGCATCCACACGGGGCAGATGGGCCGCCGCCGTGCGGAGGGCGCAGAGCACCTCCCGCTGATGATACTGGGGGTCGGCGGCGGTCTTGGGGTGCCAGACCACCTCCTCGGAGTAGACGGTGCGGCCATCCACCACGGCGGAGACCTTGCGGTCAGAGCCGCCGGCGTCAAATCCGATGCGGCAGCCCTCCAGATGCCCGCCTATGGGGCGGGCCGCCGGTCGGGGCTCCGGGAAGCGCTCCCCCGCCGCCTCCACGCAAAATGGGCGGCCGTACACCGTCTCCATCATGGCCACGTCAAAGGCACGGGAGCCGTGGGGGCTGAAGATTTCCCCCAACTGGGAGATCAGAACTCCGTCCCCCTGCAGCGTCACCCGCCACCCTCCGACGCTCCACAGCAGCAGCTTGATGGTGCGCTCCAGATATTGCAGATCGGCAGGGCTCCCGCCACGGATGCGTGTCTCATACACCACGGTGCCGTTCCCCTCCACGGCGATGCGGAAGGGCTGGCGGGCCTGGGACAGATAGGCCGTCCGCCACGGGGCAAAGGGCAGAAAGTCCGGCTGCAGGCAGGGGACATTTTTTACGGAAAACGGGATGCCCAAATACTCCATAGCAGGCTCCTCCTTATGGGCGCTCTATTGGCAGTCCTCCGCCGGCTGTTCCTCCGGACGGCGGGCGGTGTCCACGGCGCCCCGGTACACCACCAGCCGGTCATAGACATATTCCGTGACCAGATTCAGCACCATGTTCAAAAACGTCACCAGATACTCGTTCCAATGGAGGGTATCCGCCAGATAGCTGCCCAGCAGGGTGGACAGGGGGGTGAAGGCACAGTAGTACAGCAGCACCAGCGCCATGGCCTGTGGGACGTTGTTGGCGCTCTGGAAGGTGAACTTTCGATTCAGGGTGAAGTTCCACAACACCGAGAGGGTCAGAGCGATGAGATAGCAGGGCCAGTAGCTCCCGTGCAGCAGCTCATTGAGCAGGGCAAAGGAGGCCATTTCGATGGCCCCGGCGGAGATGGAGAACAGTGTGAATTTCAGCACCCGGCCCCACTCTCTTTTGTTTTTCATGGGGTAAGTCGTTCCTTTCTGCGGGTCACTGGTTGGCCTTGCGGAGAAGGGTCTCCCACTCCTTCACGATGGAGCGGTCGGTAAAGTAGTCGATCCGCATGGCCTTGCGGACCTGCGCCAGCGTCTCGTTGGTGGTCTCCGCCGCCTTGACGGTGCCGGCGGCAAGGATATCGTACACCGTATCGATGTCCTTCGCCCATCTGGCCCGCTCCTCCCGGATGGGGGCCAGCGTCTCCTCCAGCACGTTGAAGAGGAATTTCTTGCAGGTGCCGTCCCCCAGGCCACCCCGACGGTAGTGGGCCTTCATCTCCTCCAGATTGGCGTAGTCCGGCAGGAACTCCGCAAAATGCTCGTCGGTGCAGAAGGCATCCAGATAGGTGAACACCACGTTGCCCTCGGTGTGGCCCGGATCGCTGATCTGGAGGTGGAGGGGGTCGGTGAACATCTTTCCGTTGATCTGTTTTTTCACCACGGCGGCACTGTCGGACAGGTAGATGCAGTTGCCAAGGGATTTGCTCATTTTGGCCTTGCCGTCCACGCCCGGCAGACGGCGCTGCATCTCGTTTTCCGGGATCATGGCGGTGGGCATGGTCAGCGTCTCGCCATAGATGCGGTTGAACTTCTCCACGATCTCACGGGTCTGCTCCAGCATGGGAAGCTGATCCTCGCCCACAGGCACCACGTTGGCGTGGAAGGCCGTGATATCGGCGGCCTGAGAGACGGGATAGGCGAAAAAGCCCACCGGCAGGCCCTCGTCGGCAAAGCCCCGCATCTGGATCTCGGACTTCACCGTGGGGTTGCGGGAGAGACGTGCCGTGGTGACCAGATTCATATAGTAAAAGGTCAGGGCATGGAGCGCCGGGAGGGTGGACTGCACGCAGATGGTGGACTTGGTGGGGTCGATGCCCACGGAGAGGTAGTCCAGCACGACGTTGATGATATTCTCCCGGATCTTGCCGGGGTTGTCGGCGTTGTCGGTCAGGGCCTGATCGTCAGCGATGAGGATGTTGATCTCGTCGAAGCGGCCGGAATTCTGAAGCTCCACCCGGCGCTTCAGGGAGCCCACATAGTGGCCCAGATGCAGGCGGCCGGTGGGACGGTCGCCGGTAAGAATGATGTTTTTCATGGTGATCCCTCCGCAAATCTTCGTTTGCTGTATGATGTCAGGATATTATACCACAGGTGCGCCGATTTTTCCAACAGAAAAATTGGGGGATGCTGCCCCGGTGGGCGGGTGGAATATTGCGTCCGGCTTTGACGTCCCGTTGGGCCGTGCGAAGCCGGAACTCGTTTCGAATCCACCAGATGCCAAAAAGAGACGCACCATGCGGAATGCCCAGCTTTGTGGTGTTAGAGGGAATCGCTTCCCTATGAGGCAAGGAAAGGGGCGTGTGAGGGGGAAACCTTGGGCGGTTTCCCCCTCACGATTTTAATCAAAGGCCGCTTGCGGCCCCGGTTTTTGCACAGCAAAAACCGGCAGGCACCAAAAAGAGAAGCACCGCTTTGCGGTGCTTCTCTTTTTGGTGCCCCGTCGGGGATTCGAACCCCGGACACCCTGCTTAAAAGGCAGGTGCTCTACCGACTGAGCTAACGGAGCGGACGGTTTATTTTCGCAGGAGGGCAGGCAGCCGATCATGCCGGTACGACCCTCCGGATACACTTTGGCAGGGATGGCTGGACTCGAACCAGCGAGTGAGGGAGTCAAAGTCCCTTGCCTTACCACTTGGCTACACCCCTGTGTGAAAAAAGGTCAGGGATTGGGATCTCTCCCAATCCCTGATATTCAGTGGGGTGGGTAAAGGGACTCGAACCCTCGACACCCGGAACCACAATCCGGTGCTCTAACCAACTGAGCTACACCCACCAAATATGAACCGCAAGGGATGCTGACGATGCTCCTTCAGCAAAAGAGTGGCGCGCCAGAAGGGACTCGAACCCCTGGCCTACTGCTTAGAAGGCAGTTGCTCTATCCAACTGAGCTACTGGCGCAAATAAAGTCAGTGGAGCGGGTGACGGGAATCGAACCCGCATCCCCAGCTTGGAAGGCTGGTGCCCTGGCCATTGTGCTACACCCGCATGGGTCCTCCGCAAAATCGTCAGCTTTGATATGTTACCATGTTTCACGCCCTTTGTCAACGGGATAATCGGATTTTTTTGAAGTTTTTTCCGGCGGGAGGCGGCGGCAGAGAGGCTCTTGTGAAGAAAATAACGCTTGTAAAGGCTGGGGCGGTATGCTATCATTATCACGATATACTCCCCATGATGTGGGGTCGGAAACAAAAAGATAAGGAGAATTTCATCATGAAAGTACTTGTCATCAATGCGGGGAGCTCTTCCCTGAAGTATCAGCTCATGGATCCGGAAACCGGCAAGGTCTTTGCCAAGGGCCTGTGCGAGCGCATCGGCCTGGACGGCAAATTCACCTACAAGCCCCAGGTGGAGGGCAAGGAGACCATCAAGGCCGCCGATGTGGCCATGCCCACCCACTCCGAGGCCATCCAGACCGTGCTGAACGCTCTGGTGGATCCCCAGAACGGCGTCATCTCCTCCATGAAGGAGATCGATGCGGTGGGTCACCGTGTGGTCCACGGCGGCGAGACCTTCGCCTCCTCCGTGCTCATCAACGATGAGGTGCTGAAGGCCGTGGAGGACTGCACGCCTCTGGCTCCCCTGCACAACCCTGCCAATATCATCGGCATCGAGGCCTGCCGCAAGGTGCTGGGCGACGACGTGCCGCAGGTGGCTGTGTTCGACACCGCTTTCCACCAGACCATGCCGGAGCACGCCTATCTGTACAGCATCCCCTACAAGTACTATGAGAACGACAAGCTGCGCCGCTACGGCTTCCACGGCACCTCCCACCGCTATGTGACCCTGCGGGCCGCCGAGCTGCTGGGCAAGGATCCCAAGGATCTGAAGATCGTGTCCTGCCATCTGGGCAACGGCTCCTCTCTGGCCGCTGTGGACGGCGGCAAGTGCGTGGACACCTCCATGGGTCTGACGCCGCTGGCCGGTCTGCCCATGGGTACCCGTGCCGGTGACATGGACGTGGGCGTTATCGAGTATGTGGCCAACAAGTACGACCGCTCCATCTCCTCTGTGATGGAAGGTCTGAACAAGCGCTCCGGCATGATGGGTCTGTCCGGTGTGTCCTCCGACTTCCGTGATCTGGAGGCTGCTGCCGCCAAGGGCCATCACCGCTCCGCCATCGCCCTGCGGATCTTTGAGTACCGTGTACACAAGATGATCGCTGAGTACGCCGCCGCCATGAACGGCGTGGACGTGGTGGTCTTTACCGCCGGTGTGGGTGAGAATGCCCCCTCCACCCGTGCTCACATTCTGGAGGGTCTGGAGTTCATGGGCATTACCTGCGACGAGGAGAAGAACAACACCCGTGGTGAGGAGCGCATTATCTCCAAGGATGGCGCCCCTGTCACTGTGATGGTCATCCCCACCAATGAGGAGCTGATGATCGCTCAGGACACCCTGTCCATCGTGGAGGAGAACAAGAACAAGTAAGCTTGTTTGACGCAAGGAGCCGACTGCTATGCAGTCGGCTCCTTTTTTGTTTGTTGGGGAGCCCGGAAATTTTTCCCTGTTGTCCGGTGGAGGGCAACAGGCGGTACAACTTTCCCAGCGGGGACGCCACAGGCAGAAGGGAGTGTGAGAACATGGAGACAATACGAGAGGAGGCGGCGGTATGGAGCTGCTGACGGTTCTGGCGGGCATCTCCTCCTGCGTCACCGGAATCGGTGCGGCGCTGATCCTGCTGCTGCGGCCGGTGCGGGAGGCGCTGACGGGGACGAAGCACCTGCGGGAGGGGCAGAAATGCCTGTTGCGGAGCAATATGCTGCATACATACTATAAGAATAGGGAGCACTCCGCCATCCGGCAGTATGAGTATGAGAATTTTCTGCTGGAGTACCGGGCCTATAAGGCCCTGCGGGGCAATTCCTTCATCGATCGTATCTATCAGGAGGTCAAGACCTGGGACATTATATCATAAGGAGGGCTTTTATGGAAAATCTGGGTATTGCCAGCGTGGCGGCCATCACCGTCATCACCTATCTCATGGGCATGGCCGTGCGGGCCAGCCGGATGGACAACAAGTGGATCCCCATTCTCTGCGGCCTGCTGGGCGGGCTGCTGGGGCTGGTGAGCTTCTATCTGCTGCCCATCCCCGACTATCCGGCGGGGGACCCTATCACCGCTGCGGCGGTGGGCATCGTCAGCGGTCTGGCGGCCACGGGACTGCATCAGGCGGCCAAGCAGCTGGGCAAGGAGGCGGGCGGAGATGCCTAAGGTGTATCTGTCCCCGGCGTATCACTACTGGAATCCCTGCGCCGTGGCGGGGTGCGACGAGACCACCCACAACAACCTCTATCTGGATGTGCTGGAGCCGTATCTGGCAGCCTGCGGCATCCAGTATAAGCGGGGGCCACGACGGACGCCCAAGTCCGGTGAGGACGGGGACGCCCTGATGCTGCAGGCGGTACGGGAATCCGATGCGTGGGGTGCCGACGTCCACTACGTCAGCCACACCAACGCCGCCAACGGCGGCGTCCGGGGCTACCGGCCTATGATCTATCCCGGCTCCGGCGGCGGGCGAAAGCTGGCGGCGTGTATCCTGAAGTATCGCCGGAAAATCTACGACCAGCCCATCCGACTGTCGGAGAGCAGCGTGTGGTATGAGCTGCGGGCTCCGGCGGCGGTGAGCTTCTATGAGGAGCACGTGTTCCACGACAACGCCTCCGACGCCCAGTGGTTCCACAGCCATCTGGGGGCCATTGCAGAGGCTACCTGCCGGGGACTGTGCGAGTATTTCGGTATCCCGTACCGGGCGCCGGGGACGGCCAAGCCGTCTCCTGCGCCGACCATCAGGAAGGAGGAACAGGTGACCGTGGAGCTGCGTATGCTGAAGCGTGGCATGGAGGGCGGTGACGTCCGGAGCGCCATGCTGCTGATGAAGGACAAGGGGTACTACCCCTACGCCATCCCCGTCAGTGACAAGCTGTTCGGGGCCAAAATGGAGGCCGGTCTGCGGAAGATGCAGGCCGACCACGGCCTCGGCGTGGACGGTATCTTGGGGGCCGCCAGTTGGGGCTATCTGCTGGGGCGATAAGGATAAAGTCAGAGCACACAGTGTAAGCTGTGTGCTCTGACTTGGATGTGTGAGATGCCGCCTGTTTCGTGCAGAGCTGCAGATTTTTGAGCAGAATCGCTGTGCTTGGACTTAGTCCTGCATGATGCGTTTCACGCTTTCACGAAGTTCTTCTATCGTATCGCACTGTCCAATCAGTTCAATAATTGCTCGCAGCAGTGCTTCCGTATAATTCATCTCCATTTTCTCCCTCCTCTCATTCCTTTGTCAGTTGGGTCAGGAAGGCCATGACCACACGGTTCAGATCCTTCATGGCGGCGGGGAAGTTGAAAGCGAAGTCGTGGTGCTCAAACAGGCAGTCCGACACGGACTTGATGGCCATGAACTTCACCCCGTTTCGCAGGCACACCTGCGCCACGGCGCAGCCCTCCATCTCGCACAGCAGCGGGTGGAAGGTATCGGCGATCCAGTGGGAGCGGGGGGTATCGGTGGCGAACCAGTCGCCGGTGGCCACCCAGCCGGTGCGATAGGGGACTCCGGTGGCATCCATGGCGGCCTTGGCGGCAGGCAGGTCCGCCGTGGGGAACTGAATCTGGTTGACGGTGGACACCAGTCCCACGGGATCGCCGATGGCGGTGGTGTCCACATCGTGCTGCACGAAGCCCTCCGCCAGAACGATGGTGCCGATGGGGACATTCTCGAAGCAGCCGGCCACACCGGCGTTCAGCACCAGATCCGGGTGGTAGAGGCTGATGAGCAGCTGGGCGCCCATGGCGGCGTTGACCTTGCTGACGCCGCAGCAGCAGGCGATGATATGGGGGCGGATCTGATAAAAGGACACGCCCGCCTCCGTGCGGATGGGAGTGCGGGTCTCGTCTGTCAGCAGCGTCTCTATTTCGCCGGGCATGGCGTATACCAGACCAATGGTCATGATGGAGTTCCTCCTTAAAGTGCGTATTTTTCTCCATTGTAACGGGATGGGGGACGTGTGTCAAGGGAAAGCGCCTGCGGGAGAGAAAAAGTCCCTCCGGGAAGGCCGGAGGGACTTTGGGACAGTGCTTACTCCCGGCGCAGGGCCTCGATGGGGTTCAGGCGGGAGGCCTTGACGGCAGGTACCAGACCGAACACGATGCCGATGACCATGGAGAAGGCCACCGCCACAATGCAGGCCGGGGCGCTGATGGCCACTGCCGTACCCATGACGTGGCTCAGCATCTCCGCCAGACCGATACCGCACAGGACGCCCAGCAGGCCGCCCAAGCTGGTAAGCACCGCCGCCTCCGTCAGAAACTGCCAGAGGATGCGGCTCTTCCGGGCGCCGATGGCGATTTTCAGGCCGATCTCACGGGTGCGCTCGGTGACGGAAACCAGCATGATGTTCATGACGCCGATGCCGCCCACCACCAGTGAGATGGCGGCGATCCAGATCAGCTGGCGGTTGGTGGTCTCCGACAGGCTTTGCAGCTCGGAGGCCTGCTTCAGCAGATCCTGCGCCTGATAGGTCAGCTGGCGGTTGGTGACCACCTGACTGTTCAGGTAATCCGCCACGCCGCTTCCGGCCTTGGTCATATCGTTGGTGGAGGAGGCCCGCACCGCCACGTTCATAGGCTCGTCGTAGCGGAAGGCGATGGGCCAGCAGCTCTCCGGGATCATAACGGTACCGGAGGTGGTGCGGGCGTACATCTGATAATCCTCTACACTGTTGATGACCGGCTGGGAGGTGACCCTCTGGCTCACCACGCCCACCACGGTGAAGGGTTCGCCCTGCATCTCGATGACACCGCCGATGGGGTTCTGTCCGGGAAACAGGCTCTGGGCCGCCGTCGTATCGATGACGGCCACCTTGCGGCGGGAGGAGAAATCCTCCGGCAGGAAGGCACGACCGTAATTCACCTGATAGCCCGCCACGGAGAGATAGTGGTCGTCCACGCCGTTGAGGGTGCCGGTGAAGGACTGGTTGCCGGCATAGATGCCGTCGGCCCACGTGCGCTGGCGGTACATGGCCACGGCGGAGACGCCGGGCAGGGCATCCATCTCGTCCCGCATGGCAGACGTGATGGCGGCGATGCCCTCCGGCAGCTCCCCGTAGGAGAAGTCCACGGTGCTGCCGTCCTGCGTCAGCTGCACCTGCACCATGTCGTTGCCGGCACCGATGAGGTTCTGCTTGATCTGCTCGTTGGTACCACGGATGGTGGAGACGATGGTGATGATGGCGGCAATGCCGATGATGATGCCCAGCATGGTCAGAAACGACCGCAGCTTATGGCTCCACACGCCTTGCAGCGCCAGATTGATATTTTCCAACATAGTTACCGCCTCCTTACCAGCTGTACAGGGCATCCACGGTGGCTTCCTCCGTTTTGGCTCCGGACACCACGTCCCGGCCATAGGGGAAGGCCACATAGTCCTCCGGCGTCAGGCCGCCACGGATCTGGGTGTAGCTGTCCCACACCACCTTACCGGTCTGGACCCAGCGCTGCTCCAGCTTGCCGTTCTCCCCACGGGCCATGACGTAGCTCTTGCCGTTTTCCGTGCGGACGTACATATTCTCCAGATACAGGCTGCTGCCGTCGCTGTCGGATACCGCCTGATAGCTGATGCTGACGCTCTCCCCCTCCTGCAGCTGCTGATCCTCGCTGACGAACACCTTGAAGGGGTAATAGGATACATTGGGGTTACCATCACCCCCATAGGAATCGCCGTCGGTGGGATAGGTGCTGATCTCCACCACCTCGCCGGTGCAGGCAGCCCCGGTCATCCGTGAGCTGATATTCACCGTCTGGCCCACCTTCACGGTGTCCAGCCGCAGCTCGCTGACGGTGCCGGTGACGTAATAGCCGCCGCCGGCAGAAACCTCCACCACCGCTTCGTTGTTGGCAGCGGCATCCCCCGGAGAACGGACGGTTTTGACCACACCATCCAGCTGGCTGTACACGCTGCCGTCGGATGCCTCCGTCTGCTTTTTACGCAGGTCCAGCTCCGCCATTTTGATGGAGGTCTCCGCCTCCTGAATCTCCCGGAGTTTATCGTTCTGCATCCGCAGCAGCTCCGCCTTGGTATAGGATCGGCTCAACAGCTCCTGCACCCGCTGCAGCTCCTTGCGCAGCTGACGTATCTCGTCGGTGGTGCCGTCCACGGAGATATCCTCCGCCGCCGGAAGCTCCGCCAGCGACACGGAGATGGCTCCGTTCTCTCCACGGATCAGGTGCAGGCCCCAGCTGCCGATGATGTCCCCCAGTGTCTCGTCGCCCCGGTGGGTCACCAGCACCACATACAGTTCCTTCTCCCCTTCCGGCAGCAGCACCGACAGGTTCTGCTCCGTCAGGGCATCACCGCTGTTCCAGTCGCAGTAGAGGGGATCCTCCGCCGTACCGGCGGCGCTGCCACGCAGCAGGGGCTTGCCGGGTTGGATGGGCTTGGAATCCCGGCGAATGATCTCGCCGGTAGAATCCGCCAGCTTCTTCTCGATCTTGGCGGACAGCGCATCCGCCTGCTGCTGGAGCTTCTCCTTGTCCTCGGCCAGCTGAAGCTGCTGGAGTTCCTTGCGGGTGTTCTCCTGTTGCAGCCGCAGGCGCTCCAGAGCGATGCGGGCCCGCTCCACGTCCAGCTCCGTCAGGGTGCTGTCGTAGCTCAGCAGGCGGTCTCCCTTCTTTACCGTCTGGCCCTCCGTCACATAGACCTGCGCAGAGCTCTGGGTCTTGGAGAGGTACACCTTCTGGAGCTTATCCATGGTAACGGTACCGCTGGTTTCCGTGGTGTCACCCCCATACTCCGTCATGCCGATTTCTGTCACGGGATAGACCTTTACGGCGCTGCGGCTGCCGTTGCGAAGCAGCGTCAGCCCACCCCACACCAGAGCGCACACACCCACTACGATACCCGCCGCCAGCAGCGGCCGCTTGAGCTTACTGTTCATGGTTGTCACCTCCGCTGAGGACACCATCCCGGATGGTCATGATCCGCTGGGCCTGCTGCGCCACCTGCGCATCGTGGGTAATCATGATAATAGTGGCACCGTTTTCATGGAGCTGATGGAACAGCTCCATGACCTGTGCGCCGCTGGCAGAATCCAAGGCGCCGGTGGGTTCGTCCGCCAGCAGCAGCTTGGGGCCGCCCACCATGGCCCGTGCAATGGCCACACGCTGGCACTGGCCGCCGGACAGCTGGTCCGGGCGATGGTCGATCCGGTCGCCGAGGCCCACCATCTCCAGCGCCGCACGGGCCCGCTCCCGGCGCTCCGCCTTCTTCACCCCGCCGTACAGCAGCGGCAGGGCCACGTTATCCAGCGCCGTCAGCCGGGGCAGCAGATGAAAGGACTGGAACACGAAGCCCAGCTCCTGGTTCCGCACCTGCGCCAGCTGTAGGTCCGTGCAGGCAGTGATATCCTGCCCGCACAGGAGATAGCTGCCGCTGGTGGGCTCATCCAAACAGCCGATGATGTTCATCAGCGTGGTCTTGCCGCTGCCGGATGGTCCCATGATGGCAAGGTATTCTCCCTCGGCCACATCCAGACTCACGTCCCGCAGCACACGGGTCACGGTCTTGCCCATGGGGTAGTCCTTGCAGATATTCCGCATTTCAAGGATCATGCTCAGCCCTCCGTCACGGTGTTGTCTTTGGCAGTACCGTCCGTTACGGCACCGCCACCACCCTCCGGCTGTTCAACGCCGCCACCCGATGCATTGCTATCGTCCGGCTTAAAGGTGCGCTGGTCATAGGGAACACAGATCATTCCCACCGTCAGTGTCTCATCCGGGTAGGCGATATAATCCTCCGTCGTCAGCCCGCTCTCCACGGGATAGGTGGCCAGCGTCTCCTCATAGGTACCCAAGGTCAGGCTGCGCTTTTCCAGCTTCCCGTTCTTATCCTGCGCCCACACCCACGGGGAGGTGTCGGCGTCATTGATGTAATAGGCGGGCAGGTGGATACCCTCCTGCCGCTGGCCCTGACCGTGATCCGGCTCGATGTAAACGTGCTGGCCCATCAGCAGACCATCGCTGCTGTCCAGCGTCACATAGAAGGGGTACTTGCTGGCGGTGGACACGTCGCTGCCGCCGTCCATGGTGTTTTGATTGCTACCGGTGGCGGGATTCTTCCAATCAATAGAACTGATACTGCCCTTCCAGACGTCACTGCCCACACGGGAACGGACCAGCACCTCCGCCCCCTTGGACAGGGCCGACGCATTGTTCTCATTGACGTAGCCCTTCACACGGAAGCCTGCCGTCTCCACGATGGTCATGAAGGGTAGGGCTTTGCCGTTGCTGTCGGTGCCTCCGTTCTCGTTCACCGCCTGCACCCGGCCGTCTACCGGAGAGGTGACGTCGGCGCTGCCGACGCTGTTGCCGAGACGCTGCACCTCCTTCTCCTTCAGGGTGATGTTGTACTGCTGCTCCAGAATGGCCGCCGTGGCCTCCCGGATCTCCAGATCGTATTGCAGCTGCTGATCTGCCGAGACGTTGCTCTTGTCCCGTTCCAGACGGGCTTTCTCCTCCTGCTTGGCGCTGAGGGTACTTTTCATCTGTTCCAGCTCCAGCTGGGCCTTCTCCAGATCCAACTGGGCCTGCGTCTGGTCGTAGGTAAAGAGGGTCTGGCCTTTTTTCACCTCGTCTCCGGTCTTTACGGCAACGGAAGCCACCTGACGGCTGTCATCCTTCTCCACCTTCGTTTCGCCCTGAGCGCTGACGACTCCGGCGAAGCGATCCGCCTGTCCCACGCCGCTCAGGCCGCAGATCATGGATACGGATTCCACCGACGCCTTGCCTTTGCTGCTTTTTCCGCAGCCCGCCAAGCTGCTCAGCAGCAACAGCGCCGCTAAAAGCAGTGCCATCTTTTTCATGTCATTTCTCCTTTAATTTCACTGTGTTTTGCCCAAGCGGCTCCTTGCGCCGCCGGTCTTTCCTTTTATAGGACGGCAATGGGCCGGAAAATGTTCCCTCCATCGCCTATGGCGGTGAAAATGAGCATTGACAGTCCACGCAACGCAGAGTATGATATATTACAGATATATCATGGAGGTAGGGCTATGGAACTGCTCAGCTATCGAACCTTAGGCACCGAGGCGTCCCTGTCCCGGCGAATGCCGGAGCGTGTCCTGCAATTTGGGGACGGCAACTTCCTGCGAGGCTTTGTGGATGATTTCATCGATCAGATGAACGAAAAGGCGGACTTTGACAGCAGCGTGGTAATCGTCCCTCCGGCCTCCACCGGCAAGACGGGGCGCATCAACCGGCAGGACGGGCTGTATCAGCTGTATCTGCGGGGAAGGCTCAACGGTCAGGTGGTCAACCAGCGGCGGCTCATCCGGTGCGTCAGTCGTGCACTGGACGTGTTCATTCAATGGCAGGAGCTGCTGGACTTCGGGTGCGGCGATGAACTGCGGTTTGTGATCTCCAACACCACGGAGGCAGGCATCGTCTATGACCCCACCTGCCGCTTTGACGACTGCCCGCCCGCCTCCTTCCCCGCCAAGCTGACCCGGCTGCTGTGGCAGCGCTGGCACGCCGGAAAGCCGGGGCTGATCCTCCTGCCCTGTGAGCTCATTGCCAACAACGGCACCGTCCTGCGGGACACCGTGCTGCGCCACGCCGCCGACTGGGCGCTGGAGGAGGACTTCCTGCGCTGGCTGCGGGAGGAGAACCGGTTCTGCAATACGCTGGTGGATCGCATCGTCACCGGCTATCCTGCCGCTCAGGCTCCCCGGCTCAATGCCGAGAACGGCTATGAGGATGCCCTGCTGGATACCGCAGAGCCCTTCGGGCTGTGGGTCATCGAGGGCGACGAGGCCCTGAGCCGGGAGTTTCCCGCCCAAAAGGCGGGGCTGCCGGTGAAGTTCGTGGCGGACCACCATCCTTATAAGGAGCAGAAGGTCCGCATTCTGAACGGCGCCCACACCAGCATGGTGCTGGCGGCCTATCTGGCGGGCCACGACATCGTCCGGGAGTGTATGGAGGACGAGGCCGTCCGGGCGTATCTGGAGGGGGCGCTGTTTCAGGAGATCATCCCCACCCTATCCCTGCCCCGTGAGGACTGCGAAGCCTTTGCCCGTGCGGTGGAGGAGCGGTTCGCCAACCCCTACATCGATCACCGGCTGCTGGATATCGCCCTGAACTCTGTCTCCAAGTGGCGGGCACGGGTGCTGCCCAGTGTCACCGCCTATCTGGAAAAGACGGGGCGGCTGCCGGTGCGGCTGACCTTCTCCTTCGCTGCCCTGTGTGCCTTCTATACCCAAGGTCAGCGCAGCGGCGAGACATACCCTGTGCGGGACGAGGCGGCCGTGCTGGAGTTCTTTGCCGCCCATGCAGAGGATACGTCGCAGATGCTGATAACGGCGTTGGCCGCACAGGAGAACTTCTGGGGGCAGGATCTGAACCAACTGCCCGGCTTTACAGCCGCCGCAGCCGCTCATCTGGAGCGCATCCGCCGGGACGGCATAGCCGCCGCCATGGATGCCTGCCGAAAGGAGGCGGTGCTATGAGTCATATTCTGCAAATCCATCCCGACGACAACGTAGCTGTGGCGCTGGAGCCTTTGAAGTCCGGAGAGACATTGGAAACCTCCGCCGGGACCGTAACCCTGCGGGAGGATATCCCCCAAGGTCACAAGCTGGCGCTGATGGATATCCCCTCCGGGGCCGCCGTAGTGAAATACGGCTTTCCCATTGGCCACGCTACCCAAGCCATCCATGTGGGCGACTGGGTCCACAGCCACGATCTGGCCACCTCCCTCGACGGAGAGGCCGTTACCTCGGCGTCCATCGCCGTCCCGACGCAATCAGTGGCCCCTGCCTCCCGCACCTTTCAGGGCTTTCGCCGCAAGGGAGGTGTGGGCATCCGCAATGAGATCTGGATCATCCCCACCGTGGGCTGTGTCAACAGCGTGGCTGAAACGCTGGCACGGATAGTCTCCCGCGATATCCGAGGCAGCGTGACGGGTGTCTACGCTTGGCCCCATCCCTATGGCTGTTCCCAAACGGGAGACGATCAGGAGCATACCCGTCGTATCCTGTGTGATCTGATCCGCCATCCCAATGCAGGCGGTGTACTGGTGCTGGGACTGGGCTGTGAAAACAGCAACATCGGGGAGCTGAAAAAGCTGCTGGGGGACTGGGACCCGGAGCGAATAGCGTTTCTGGAGTGCCAGTCCGTCCCGGACGAACTGGAGGCCGGCAAGGTTCTGCTGCGCCAGCTCATTGACCACGCCGCTAAGGATGTTCGGTGCAGCATCCCCGTCAGCGAACTGGTCGTCGGTCTCAAGTGCGGCGGCTCCGACGGTCTGTCGGGCATCACCGCCAATCCGCTGGTGGGCCGCATTGCCGACCGACTGGTGGCCATGGGCGGTACGGCTCTGCTGGCGGAGGTGCCGGAGATGTTCGGCGCCGAGGGGGTGCTGTTCCGCCGCTGTGCCGACGAAACAGTACAAAAGGAACTGCCGGCATTGGTGGCGGATTTCAAGGACTACTTCGTCCGCCACGGGCAGGTGGTGTATGAAAATCCCTCCCCCGGCAACAAGGCCGGCGGCATCACCACACTGGAGGAGAAGTCTCTGGGCTGTGTCCAGAAGGGCGGCAGTTCTCCTATCTGTGGGGTACTGTCCTACGGTCAGCGGGTACAGAACAGAGGCCTGACCGTACTCCAGACCCCCGGTAACGATCTGGTATCCACCACCGCTCTGGCGGCGGCGGGAGCGCACATGGTGCTCTTCACCACTGGACGGGGAACGCCCTTTGCCGGGCCTGTCCCCACGCTGAAGATCTCCACCAACACCGCCCTGGCCCAGCGCAAGCCCCGATGGATCGACTTCAACGCCGGTACGCTGGTGCAGGGGGACTCTTGGGATGATGCCGCAGAGACTCTGCTGGACCGGGTGATGGCCACAGCCTCCGGTCTGGCCACCTGCTCCGAAAATCTGGGCTACCGGGAACTGGCCATCTGGAAGGACGGCGTTACCCTGTAAACACAGCCTACCAAAGAACATAGAACGAAAGAGGGGACAGCCCAATGGGCTGTCCCCTCTTTTTTCTTTTACTCAGAAGGAGGCGTGCATCATCGTGTGGATGGCCTCCTGATACGACAGCTGGATGTGCTCCTCCATCAGACGGCAGGCCCGATCTACATCCTTCTCCAGAATGGCATCCAGAATGTCGATATGCTCCCGGTTACTGGTCTGATAGCGGTCAGCGCTCCACGCCGTGACCCGGATCAGGTTCAGGAAGTCTACCAGACTCCGCATGAGGTTGGAAGCATACTGATTGTGAAACACGTCCACCAACTCCAGATGAAACCGGTTATCCAAATCGATCAGCGGTGCCGCCGTCTCGCCGGCGTTGGAGGCCGTATCATCGGCATGACCCTGCAGCAGCGCCCGCATATCCACAGCCCACTGTGGATCCACCATGCCGCAGCACTGGCGCAGAATGGCAGGCTCCATGATCCCACGAATCTCGAAGATATCGTGGATGTCCTTGGGTGTAGGGCGTGTGACCTCGATGCCCTTGCGGGGATGGATGGTCACCAGCCGGTCCTGTGCCAGCGCCAGCACGGCCTCCCGCACCGGTGTCCTTCCCAGCTCCAGTGTTTCCTGCAGCTGTGACTCATTGATAAACTGCCCCGGCATCAGCTCCTTTTGCAGGATCATGACTTTGATGCGGTCATAGGCGACACGGGACAGACATTTTTGTTTTTCAGTGGCAATGCGTGGCATAGATACCTCCCTGATTGGCGTGTAATATATCACCAGTCCATTATTTCAAATCATATAATATATCAGACGCTCCTTATATTACTATTCCTTCCTGCATTTGTCAATCCTCTTTGTCACTTTGCACAAGATTTACTCGTAAAATTTGTACATTAAAATCGGCAAAAATCGGTGCTTTTTAGGCAAATGGCTGCATTTTCAACTTGACACCCCTCCTAAACTATGGTATCCTCGTAATCAAGAAATATATCACAGATATATCGATGATATATAAATAACGTCAGTGCGATGCAAGATCACGCTGTCCTTCGGACGGAGGTCACTGAAAATGAAGCATTTTATGGACGAGGAGTTTCTGCTGGATACCCAGACGGCCCGTGAGCTGTACCACGGTGTGGCGGAGAAGCAGCCCATCATGGATTATCATTGCCACGTCAGCCCCAAGGAGATCGCAGAAAACCGCTCCTTTGCCAACCTCACCCAGCTGTGGCTGGAGGGCGACCACTACAAATGGCGCCTGATGCGGGCCTGCGGTGTGCCGGAGCATCTCATCACCGGCGATGCACCGGATCAGGAGAAGTTCCGGGCATGGGCCGCCACACTGGAGCGGGCTGTGGGCAACCCCATTTACCACTGGAGCCATCTGGAGCTAAAGCGTTACTTCGGCTTTGACGGCTATCTCACCTCCCGCAACGCCGATGCGGTGTGGGAACACTGCCAGAAGGTCATCGGCGACGGGATGCGGGTGCGGGACATTCTGAAGAAGTCCAACGTCACTCTGCTGTGTACCACCGACGACCCGGCAGATGACCTCTGCTGGCACGAACAGCTGGCCGCCGATGATACGCTGGAGACCGTGGTGTTACCGGCCTTCCGCCCGGACAAGGCGGTAAATCTGGAAAAGCCAGACTTTGCCGATTACATTGCTAAACTCTCTCAGTCTGCCGGGACGGAGATCCAGAACATGGACACCCTGCTGGCGGCACTGGAACACCGGATGGACTACTTCGCCGCTCACGGCTGCACCGTAGCCGACCACGGACTGGACAACATCGTGTTCCGCCCGGCGGACACGGCAGCGCTGGATACCATCCTGCAAAAGCGGCTGACCGGCCTCCCCATCACCGAGGAGGAGCTGTGGCAGTATAAGACGGCGTTGCTGCTGTACTTTGGACGTGGCTATGCCCGGCGGGGCTGGGTCATGCAGCTGCACTTCGCCGCCCAGCGCAACAATAATACCCGGATGTTCCGCCAGCTGGGCCCCGATACCGGCTATGACAGCATCGGCCCGGCGGTAAACCTGCCGGATCTGGCCCGGCTGCTGGATACGCTGGAGGCCGAGGAGGCCCTGCCCAAGACCATCCTCTACTCGCTGGATCCCAACGACAATACCGCTCTGGTGACCCTTATGGGCTGCTATCAGGGTGAGGGAGTCCGCAGTAAGCTGCAGCACGGCTCTGCCTGGTGGTTCAACGACTGCAAGGACGGCATGGAGGCCCAGCTGAAGGGTCTGGCTGCCGGAGGCGTGCTGGGGAACTTCGTGGGGATGCTCACCGACTCCCGCAGCTTCCTCTCCTACACCCGGCACGAGTACTTCCGCCGCATCCTGTGCGGTCTGCTGGGCCGCTGGGTGGAGGAGGGCCAATACCCGGACGACCGTCCCCTGCTGGAGGAGATGGTGGCCGATATCTGCTACCGCAACAGCGTTTCCTATTTCGGATTCCAGCACCATCACTTACGGGGGTATGAAAAATGAGTATGATCAGCGTTAAGGGCCTGCGAAAGACCTTCGGCAAGAACGAGGTCCTCAAGGGCGTAGATATTGAGATCCAGCCCGGTGAGGTGGTGGCCATCGTTGGCCCCTCCGGCTGCGGCAAGTCCACCTTCCTGCGGTGTCTGAACCTGCTGGAAAAGCCCACCGGCGGCAGCATCATCTATCACGGCACCGATCTGGTCACCGCTCCGCCCAAGGAGAGCACCAAGCTCCTGCTGGGTATGGGCATGGTGTTCCAGCAGTTCAACCTTTTCCCCCACAAGACCGTGCTGGACAACATCATGCTGGCGCCTGTGAAGGTGCAGGGCGTGAATAAGAAAACCGCCGAGGAGCGTGCCATGGCTCTGCTCCAGACTGTGGGACTGGCAGACAAGCGTGACGCTTATCCCAATCAGCTCTCCGGCGGTCAGCAGCAGCGCATCGCCATCGCCCGCTCGCTGGCTCTGCAGCCGGAGGTCATGCTCTTCGACGAACCCACCTCCGCTCTGGACCCCGAAATGGTGGGTGAGGTGCTGGACGTTATGAAGAAGCTGGCCGCTGAAGGTATGACCATGCTGGTGGTAACCCACGAGATGGGCTTTGCCCGTGAGGCAGCCGACCGGGTCATCTTCATCGACGGCGGCGTCATCGTGGAGGACAGCGAGCCTCAGGAATTCTTCGCACATCCCAAGAACAAGCGTCTGCAGGATTTTCTCAGCAAGATGCTTTGATAAAAACAGACTTAAACAAACAGGAGGAACCTACTATGTCTCTCATTCAGGTAGCCCGGTACAGCGACGTCAAGTACGATTTCAAGGACGGCTTCGCCCGTGTACCCGTGCTGGAGAACGCCTTTGATCAGGCCTGCTTCGCCCATTGCGCCCTGCAGCCCGGCCACTCCATCACCCCCGACGTCTACTCCGTCACCGAACACAACCAGCTGTTCTTCTTCACCAAGGGCAAGGGCTATATCACCACGCCCCGTCAGGCCTGGAACATCAATGAGCCCGGCGTATTCGTCCCGGAGTTCGACACCGAGCGCTTCACCATCACCTGCTCCGCCGACAGCAAGGAGCCTCTGGAGTTCCTGCACATCGTCACTGAGCTCAACGACTACGACAAGACCTGTCTGGTAGAGTCCCGCATGGTGCTGCCCCGCTTCCGCACCATCTCTCAGGGCTGGACCTATGACGAGGACTTTAAGGACAACTCCGTCACCACCTCCATGATGCTGCTGGAGCACCGCAATCTGGGCCGCCTGTCCATGGGCTGCGTCAAGGGCAACGGCCCCATCGAGATCGGTCAGCACATCCACAATGAGCTGGCCCAGTGGTACTTCCCCCTGCCCGGCTCCGACTTCATCTATACCGCAGGCGGTGAGGAGGTCCACATGACCGGCGGCGACCTGTCCTACACCCCCACCGGCTTCTGGCACGGCAGCCGTGTGGAGGCCGGCAAGAAGTGCGACTACATCTGGTTCGAGATGTGCATCGAGGGCTATCCCGGCGAGATCAAGTAAAAACGCTTTCCACGCCTCTTTTAGGCGCAGATACCGATATTTCCATACTGTAAAGGAGAATTTATCATGGCTCTGGTCAAGATTTCGAGAGGTGCTGATATCCAGCACAACTATGTCAACGGCGTCTCCCGTGTGAGCATTCTGGAGGGCGCTTATAAGGATGCCACCGTGGAGCGCATCTCCCTGCAGCCCGGTGCGGACTTCTCCGCCGAGCTGTATACCCGTGAGCAGCACAATCAGGTGTTCCTCATCACCGCCGGCAAGGGCTACATCGTCACCCCCCGCCGTGTATTCAACATCACCGAGGTTTCCGTCTTTGTCCCCGACTTCGACAAGGAGAGCGTCACCTTCCACTGCGCCGCCGATGCCAAGGAGACCATGGAGATCGTCCACTTTGTCACCGAGCTCAACGACTATGACAAGACCTGCCTGAAGGAAGCCCACATGAGCCTGCCCCGCTTCCGTGGTGTGTCCGGTGCATGGCACTACAAGGAGGACTTCACCGGCGCCGACATTCAGCAGATGATGCTGCTGGAGCACCGCAATCTGGGCCGTCTGTCCATGGGTGCCAACTTCGGCACCGGCCCCAACTACATCGGCCAGCACATCCACAATGAGCTGGAGCAGTGGTACATCATGCTGCCCGGTGCATCCTTCACCTACACCGCCGAAAACGAAAAGATCCACGTGCAGGGCGGCGACATCACCTACACCCCTCACGGCTCCCACCACGGCAGCGAGTGCGCCGACGGCGAGAAGTTCGCCTATGTGTGGTTTGAGCTGTGCGAGAACGGTTATCCCGGCGAGATCAAGTAAGAAATGGATCGGCTTTTAGGCTCCAATGGGCAATATAACCGCTTCCCCCTGCCGGTCTTTCTGGAGTCCATGCAGCGTCTGGGCCTCCAGCGGCTGGACTTTGTGCCGCAGGTGCCGCACTTTTTCTGTGGTTACCGGGGCCACGCCGACGTTGCCCCCCTGCGAGCCGCCCTGCAAGGGGCAGACCTTCGGGTCAGCGTCCTAACGCCGCCTCCCTATCGCTGTTCTCTTACCGCCCCGGCAGGTGAGCAGCGGGACGCCACCATCGGTTACTACGACAGCTGCATCCGTCTGGCGGCGGAGCTGAACTGTCACCGGCTGGTGCTGAGCGCCGCCGGGGCCTGCTGGGACATCCCGCCGCAGGAACTGGCGGAGCACGCAGCCGCCATGCTGACCCACCTGTGCCATACGGCGCAGGTGGAGGGCGTGACGCTGCTGCTGGCCCCGGTGATGGGCGCTGAAACGCCCCTCATTGCCGAGGCCCCGGTGCTGAACACCGCCCGGCAGCTCTCCCAGATGCTGGCGTGGGTCGATTCCCCGGCGCTGGGCGTGTGTCTGGATACCAACGTCATGAGCGCCAACGGCGATACCGTGGCCGATTGGCTCTCTCTCTTCCCCGGCCGCATCGGTCTGGTGCGGCTGTGCGACGGCAACTGGCACGGCTGGCGGGCGTGGGGCGACGGCGTTCTGCCGGTGGACCGCTACCTCTGCCAGCTGACAGAGGGCGGCTATCAGGGCGATTTCTCCCTGTATCTCCCCGGTGAGCGCTACATCGACTCTCCCACCTACCCCGATGAAAAGGCCGTGGCCGCCATGAAGGAGGTGCTGGCGTAATGGGCATCCGCCGCAGTCAGCTGGTGAACATGAACCAGCACTACCGCCGCTTCTCGCTGGACTATTTTCTGGACTGCCAGCAGCGTCTGGGTATCCGCCAGATCGAGCTCTGGTGCGGCGTCTCCCACTTCTGGCTGGACCACGAGGGCACCGGCGACGTCCCCGCTCTGAAACAGAAGCTTCTGGATCACGATGTCCGGGTGGTGTCCGTCACCGCCCCCAGCATCGCCTACCAGTATCAGTACGCCTCGCAGGAGCCGGAGCTGCTGGAATACTCCTTCCGCTACTTCTCCAACGCCATTCGTCTGGCCGCCCAACTGGGTGCCGACCGGGTGGTGGTGAACTCCGGCTGGGGCTACACCGGCGAGGACGAGAGTACCATGTGGAACCGCTGTCGGGATCATCTGTACCGCCTGTGCCGTGTGGCGGAAGCGGAAGGCATCCTTCTGGTAATGGAATCCCTGCGGGACGACGAGAGCAATCTGGTCTACGACCTGCCCCGTGCCCGTGAGATGTACCGGCAGATCGGCCACCCCAACCTGAAGATGATGGTGGACAACATCGCCACCGGCGCCGCCGGTGAGACGCTGGAGGACTGGTTCGCCGCCTTCGGCGGCGATCTGATCCATATGCACTTTCTGGATGGCGACCCTTGGCTCCACAACGTATGGGGCGACGGCAACACGTCCCTGTCCCGCCAGCTTCAGATCATGCAGGCCCACCACTTCACCGGCTATCTGGTGCAGGAGGTGGCCGACGAGCACTACTTTACCGACCCCTTCAGCGCAGACCGCAGAAACTTCCGGGTATTGGAACGTTTTCTGGAGGACTGAACCAACGTATTTCTCAGCGTCAGCTGAAAAATAAATAAAAAAGAGGAAAAGGTGAAACGAATGAAAGTGAAAAAGATTCTTGCAGCGGTCCTCGCTCTGATGATGATCGCCTCCCTGGCTGCCTGCGGCAAAAAGGCCGACGACAACAACGGTGACAACAACACCGACAACTCCCTGCAGCGTGTGCTGGACGCCGGCAAGCTGTCCATCGGCGCCGAGGGCAACTGGATCCCCTACGTCTACAACGATGAGGGAACCGGTGATCTCACCGGCTTTGAGGTAGAGGTTGCCAAGGAGATTGCCAAGCGTCTGGGTGTTACCGCTGAGTTCAACATCTCCGACAGCTGGGATCCCGTTATGGCTGGTCTGGACGCCGCCCGCTACGATGTGGTTATCTGCGGCGTGAACCCCAAGCCCGAGCGTCAGGAGAAGTACGCCGTGTCTGCCTCCTATGCAGAGAACCCCTTCTGCCTGGTGGTGAACGGTGACAACGAGGAGATCAAGTCCTTCGAGGATCTGGACGGCAAGGTCTGCGCTAACTCCCCCTCCTCCACCGCTGGTCAGATCGCCCAGAGCTACGGTGCCACCACCGCTGACGCCGACCTCACCGGCGCTATGGATATGCTGAACACCAAGCGTGTGGATGGCCACGTCAACAACGTGGCTGCCGTGGACGAGTACATGAAGAGCCGTCCCGACGTCAACGTGAAGATCGCCGCTGTTTTCCAGCCCGCCGATGACCAGAAGTACATGATCGAGTCCGCCGCCATGTTCCGCAAGGACGATCAGGCTCTGTGCGATAAGGTCTCCGAGATCATCAGCGAGATGATCCAGGACAAGACCCTGTATAACCTCACCGTCAAGTACTTCGGCCAGACTGTGGCCGACAGCGTCAGCCTGTACAACAAGTAAGCAACGCTTAGAAACTGAGGGGACGCCGCCTCCGGCGGCGTCCCCTCCTCTTAAAAAGGAGAAGCCCCTATGGAACTATTTCTTGAGTCCTTCTGGCCCATGTTTCGGGCCGGCTTGACGGTTTCTGTACCGCTGATGCTGGTTTCCTTTGCGTTGGGCCTCGTACTGGCTTTCATCATTGCACTGATGCGGATGTCCAAGTTGCCGCCCCTAAAGGGCATTGCATGGTTCATCGTCTGGGTCATCCGTGGCACACCTCTGCTGGTACAGATCTTCGTAATATTCTTTGGACTGCCGTCTATCGGCATCGTTCTCAAGCCTATTCCTTCCGCTATCATTGCCTTGGTCGTCAGCCAAGGTGCTTACAACTCTGAGGTGATTCGCGCTGCGCTGACTTCCATTCCCAAGGGACAGTTCGAGGCCTGCAAGGCGCTGGGCATGAGCAAGCTCCAGACCATGACCGAGGTCATTATCCCGCAGGCGGCGTTGGTGGCGGTGCCCTCTCTGGGCAACTCCTTCATCAGCTTGCTGAAGGATACCTCTCTGGTGGCATCCATCACCGTGCCGGAGATACTCATGACTTCCAAGAGCATCATTGCCGTTCGCTTTGAGCCCATGCTGCTGTACTGCGAGGCCGCACTGATTTACCTGATCTTCAGCACCATGCTGACTTGGCTGCAGGGCAAGCTGGAAAAGAAGCTGGGCAAGCATCTGGTGGATACCAGAGTCTGATACGAAGGGCGGCATTCTATGCTTCATCTGAACATTCAGGGTCTGCGGGACGAGAGCGGCTGGCAGGCGGCGCACATCGCCCTGCCCCGCTACGACGTCTCCGCCATGCAGGAGCGGACGCTGGCCCATCCCACTTGGATACACTTCGGCGCCGGCAACATCTTCCGTGCCTTTCTGGCGGCGGCCCAGCAGACCCTTTTGAACGCCGGTTGCACCGATACCGGCATCGTGGCGGCGGCGTCCCATAATTTCAGCGCCGCCACGGAGGGCTATACCCCCTACGACAACCTCTCCCTTCTGGTGCGGATGCACGCCGACGGCTCCTGCGACCGGGAGGTCATCGGCAGCGTGGCCGGCTGTCTGAAGGCGGACTGGCAGGACGGCGACTGGCAGACCCTCACCCGGATGTTCCGGGACCCCGCCCTGCAAATGGTCAGCTTCACCATCACTGAGAAGGGCTATGCCCTCCGGGATATGGACGGCACGCTCCTGCCCGTGGTGGCGCAGGATCTGGCGGCGGGGCCATTCCGGCCCCGGCACACGCTGTCCATCGCCGTCTCCCTGCTGTATCAGCGGTTTCTGGCAGGTGGAAGCCCCATTGCCGTGGTCAGCATGGACAACTGCGCCCAAAACGGCAAAAAGCTCCGGGACAGCTGTCTGACCCTTGCCGAGGGCTGGCAGAAGGGCGGCTTCGTGCCGGAGGATTTCCTCCGCTGGCTCTCCTGTGAGGAGAGCGTCAGCTTCCCCTGGTCCATGATCGATAAAATCACCCCCCACCCCTCCCAGAAGGTGGCCGACCAGCTGACGGCTCTGGGCGTGGCGGGCATGACCATCACCAAAAGCGCCACCGGCACCGTCTCCGCCCCCTTCGTCAATGCCGAGGTGACGGAGTATCTGGTGTTGGAGGATCATTTCCCCAACGGTCGGCCTCCGCTGGAACAGGCAGGTGTCTACTTCACCGATCGGGCCACCGTGGAGAAGTCGGAGAAAATGAAGGTCGGCACCTGTCTGAACCCCCTGCACACGGCGTTGGCGGTGTTTGGCTGCCTTTTGGATTATCAGACCATTTCCGCCGAGATGCAAGATACCGACCTTGTAACGCTGGTGGAACGTATCGCCGGCGAGAGTCTCCCGGTGGTGGAGGATCCCGGCATCCTCCGGCCCACGGAGTTTATTCATCAGGTGCTCCATGAGCGCTTCCCCAACCCCGCCATTCCCGACACGCCCCAGCGCATCGCCACCGATACCTCTCAGAAGCTACCAGTGCGCTACGGCGGCACCTTGCGCCGTTACCGGGAACGCAGCCTCCCCATGGTGCAGCTGCGGTATATCCCGCTGGTCTTTGCCGGCTGGTGCCGCTATCTGCTGGGAGTAGACGATGCCGGTAAGACGATGCCGGTGAGTCCGGATCCCCTGCTTCCCCAGCTGCAGCCGCTGCTGGCGGACGTAACCCTCGGAAAGCCCGATACCTTCACCCATCAGCTGCGTCCCATCCTGCAAAACGCCGATATCTTCGGTGTGGACCTGTATGAGGTAGGGCTGGCCAAAACGGTGGAGGACGATTTCCGTGCCATGCTGGCAGGGCCGGGAGCGGTGCGTGATATCCTGCGCCGGCAGCTGAGTGAGAGAGTAAGGAGCGATCAGCCATGAAAATGACATTTCGCTGGTATGGCAGTCAGATGGATCCCATACCGCTGCGCTATATCAAGCAGATCCCCAACATGAGCGGCGTTGTCAGTTCCTTGATGGATATGCCCGCCGGGGCTCTGTGGCCCACGGAGCGTATTCGGGCGCTGAAGCAAGAAGTCAACGACGCCGGTCTGGAGCTGGAGGTCATCGAAAGCGTCAATATCCACGAGGACATCAAGCTGGGCCTGCCCAGTCGGGACGAATACATTGACAACTACCGCCAGACCGTGGCCCGTTTGGGTCAGGCTGGGGTCAAGGTCATCTGCTACAACTTCATGCCGGTGTTCGACTGGACCCGCACGGATCTGGCCAAGCCCCGGCTCGACGGTGCTGCCGTTCTGGCCTATGACCAGTCCATTATCGACTGCATCACTGATCCGCAGGCCTTTGCCGACCGCATCCAACAGGGTGCCGGTGACTTCGAGATGGCGGGCTGGGAGCCGGAGCGTATGGCGGAGCTGAAAAAGCTCTTCGCCCAATACGCCTCCGTGTCCCACGAGGATCTGTTCCGCAACCTTCAGTACTTCCTGAAGGCGGTGATCCCCGTCTGTGAGCAGTACGATGTGAAGCTGGCCATCCATCCGGACGATCCCCCTTGGGATATCTTCGGCCTACCCCGCATCTGTACCAACGCCGAGAATGTCCGCCGCATCCTGTCGCTGGTGGACAGTCCCTATAATGGGCTGACCCTTTGCTCCGGCTCCATGGGCTCCAACCCCTGCAACGACATCCCCGCCATGGTGCGGGAGTTCGGCGCACAGGGCCGTATCCACTTCGCCCACGTCCGCAACATCCGGTTCACCGGCCCCGGCCAATTTGAGGAGGCCGCCCACTTCTCCGGCGATGGCAGTCTGGATCTCTACGAGATCATGAAGGCCTATCACGACGTGGGCTTCGACGGCTACATTCGCCCCGACCACGGCCGCATGATCTGGGATGAGCAGGGCCGTGCCGGTTATGGTCTTTACGACCGTGCGCTGGGCGCCGTGTACCTATCCGGCTTGTGGGAGGCGCTGGAGAAGGGCAGCAAGTAACCCCCTCCAAAACCCGAAAGAACCACCGCATCTGAGCGTGTTCCGGCAACATCCGGCGCTGACGCCGGGTGCGGTGTTTTTCCCTTTGTTCCCGTCTGCGTGTAAGCACGCAGCATCTGACCATTTCCACTACTACACAGAAAAGAGGGTCTATCCATGCATCCTGTTCTGAAACAAATCTCTGATATCGGCATCGTCCCGGTCATCGCCATCGACGACGCCGAAAAGGCCGTGCCGTTGGCAAAAGCACTGGCAGCCGGAGGGCTGCCGGTGGCCGAGGTCACCTTCCGCACCGCCGCCGGCGAGGCGGCTATCCGTGCCATCAGCCGGGAGGTCCCGGAAATGCTGGTAGGTGCCGGCACGGTGCTGACCCACGACCAGCTGGATCGTGCGCTGGACGCCGGTGCCAGGTTCATCGTCAGTCCCGGCTTCAACCCCGACATGGTGCGCTACGGTCTGTCCAAGGGTGCGCTCATGGTCCCCGGCACCGCCACTCCCGGCGAGATGGAGCAGGCCATGGCGCTGGGTCTGGAGGTGGTGAAGTTCTTCCCCGCCGAGCAGAACGGCGGCGTGGCCAAGCTGAAGGCTCTGGCCGGCCCCTACAAGACCCTGAAATGGATGCCCACCGGCGGCGTCAATGCCAAGAATCTGGCAGATTATCTGGCCTTTGACCAGATCGTGGCCTGCGGCGGCACCTGGATGGTGAAAAAGGACCTCATCCAACAGGAGAATTGGGCGGAGATCACCCGCTTGAGCCGGGAGGCCGTTCGCACCATGCTGGGTTTCTCTCTGGATCATGTGGGCATCAACTGCGGCAGCGAGGCCGAGGCCGACCGGCTGGCCCGTACCCTGTGCGATATGTTCGGCTTCGCCTATCAGATGGGCAACTCCTCTGTACAGGCCCTCCACGCCGTGGAGTGTACCAAGACCCCCGGCCGGGGCACCCACGGACACATCGCCATCGCCACCAGCAACGTGGACCGGGCGGTGTATCATCTGGGCCTGTACGGCGTCCACTGCCTGCCGGAGACCCGCAAGACGGATGCCAAGGGCAATACCAAGGCCATTTATATCGACGGTGAATTCGGCGGCTTCGCCATTCATCTGGTTCGCAGATAAGGAGGAATCACTATGAGCAAACGTATCGTCACCTTCGGTGAGATCATGCTGCGTCTGGCTCCCAACGGCTACTATCGCTTCTTTCAGGACGATCAGCTGCAGGCCACCTTTGGCGGCGGCGAGGCCAATGTAGCCGTGTCGCTGGCCAACTACGGCATGGACGCCGCCTTCGTCACCAAGCTGCCCGCCCACGCCATCGGACAGGGCGCCGTCAATGCCCTCCGTGGGCTGGGCGTGGACACCCGCTCCATCGTCCGGGGCGGCGATCGCATCGGCATCTACTATCTGGAAAAGGGTGCCTCCCAGCGGGGCAGCGTGTGCATCTACGACCGGGCGCACTCCGCCATTCAGGAGGCCCAGCCCTCCGATTTCGATTGGGATGCCATCTTTGACGGCGCCGACTGGTTCCACTTCACTGGCATCACTCCGGCGCTGGGTTCCGATCTGGTGGAGATCTGCAAGGAGGCCTGCGTAGCCGCCAAGAAGCACGGCGTAAAGATCTCCTGCGACCTGAACTATCGTGGTAAGCTCTGGACCCGTGAGCAGGCCCGTGCCGCCATGACGGAGCTGTGCCAGTACGTGGACGTCTGCATCTCCAATGAGGAGGACGCCAAGGACGTGTTCGGCATCGAGGCGGAGAACACCGACATCTACGGCGGCAAGCTCAATAAGGAGGGCTACAAGTCCGTGGCCAAGCAGCTGGCCGATCGGTTCGGCTTCGAGAAGGTGGCCATCACCCTCCGCACCTCCCTGTCCGCCAGCGACAACGACTGGGCCGGTATGCTGTACGACGGCGAGAATTACTGCTTCTCCAAGGAGTACCACCTGCATATCGTGGACCGTGTGGGCGGCGGCGACAGCTTCGGCGGCGGCCTGATTTACGCCCTGCTCAACGGCAAGGACAGCCAGAGCGCTATCGAGTTCGCCGTGGCGGCTTCGGCCCTGAAGCACTCCATCGAGGGTGACTTCAACCGTGTCACCGTGGCCGAGGTGGAGAAACTGGCCGGCGGCGACGGCTCCGGCCGGGTGCAGCGGTAAATCATTCTATCCCCTTCCTTTCCATAGCATGACCCCGGCAGCCAATGGCCACCGGGGTCATGCAGCGTGTCAAAAAAAGCCTCGCAGAGTTTGCCGCCCGCAGGCGGCAAAGAAGTAAAATCATTTTCTCTCGCGACATGTGCGTGAGAGAAAATACTTCTCAGGCTGCAAGCGTGGAATTTGTGCGCCTATGGCACACAAATTATGCGCACAGCAGACTGCAGCCTTTTGCCGGAAAAAACCTCCGGGTTTTTCCGACAGTCTCCATGACCCCGGCGGCCATTGGCCGCCGGGGTCATGCACTGTTTTCAGTTCCGACGGTTTTCCTATAAAGCAGTGGATAGGGGCCCCTCCTCGCCGCAATCGATCCTCCGATAAACCTCAACTCCCATATGCCGGTAAAGGCCCACAGCCTGAGGATTCGGTTTGTTCACTGTGACCTCCTCCCGCCGCAGTCCCGTCTCATACACACGGATCATAGTCTTCTCCTTCCGCAGGAAAGAAAAAGGGACTGGGCATTTGCTCAGTCCCTCTCGCTATTCTCTCAGGCCAATCGGCCGTAGATGCGGGTCAGCTTCCGGATGCGCTGCGCCAGCTCCGGCGTCAGCTCTCCCGGCAGCATCCGCCACTGCCAGTTGCCGGACTGGGTCCCCGGCTCATTGGTTCGGTGTCCCGCCCCCAACTCCAGATAGTCCTGCATCTGAGCTACAAACAGCTTGGCCACAGAGCTCATGCCGCCCCGGATGATGCCCCGGTTGAAGCCCTCCTCGTCGTTAAGCCCCAGATACTCCTTGGCAAAAGCGATATCCGCCGGGTCTGCCTCCTGCCGCCACAGAGCCAGCGGGCTGTTGTCATGGGTGCCGGTATAGCAGATGCAGTTCTCCCCATAGCTATGGGGCAGATAGCTGCTGGTATCACGGGAATCGAAGGCGAATTCCAACACCTTCATGCCCGGCAGACCGGAATCCCGCAGCAGCTGTGCCACCTCCGGGGTTGGATAGCCCAGATCCTCTGCGATGAACTCCAGCTGCGGGAACCAGCCGGTGAGCACGCCCACCAGCGCCATACCGGGACCCTTGACCCACCGGCCGTTTTTGGCCGTCGTCTCGCCGTAGGGTACTGCCCAGTAGCTCTCGAAGCCCCGGAAGTGGTCGATGCGGATGACGTCATACAGCTTCCCGGCGCCGTCGATGCGGCGGATCCACCAACCGAAGCCATCGGCCTGCATCCGATCCCAGCGATAAAGGGGATTGCCCCACAGTTGGCCATCGGCGCTGAAGTAGTCTGGCGGCACACCGGACACCTCCGTGGGAACGCACCGGTCATCCAGCTGGAAATTCTCCGGCTCGGCCCACACGTCGGCGGAGTCCATGGCCACGTATATGGGCAGGTCACCGATAACGTGGATGTCCCTCTCATGGAGATAGGTCCGCAAGGCCTCCCACTGCCGGAAGAACAAATACTGGATATAGGTGAACAGCTCCACATCCTCCCGCAGCAGGGTGCGGTACTGCTCCAGCACTTCCGGAGAGCGGCGCAGGCGGATGTCCTCATCCTCCCACTCCGTCCAGGAGCGCATCCCGAAATGGCGCTTGCAGGCCATGAACAGGGCGTAGTCCGGCAACCACCGGGCGTTCTCCGTCACAAAGGCCGTGACCTCCTCCCGGTCACGCTCCCAGCCCCGTTTTTTGGCCTTGGACAGCAGCTTCAGCCGGCTGGCGTACACAGCGCCGTAGTCCACATGGCGGGGATCATCCCCCCAGCGGTAGGCCTTCACCTCCCGCTTCGTCAAGAGGCCGTCCTCCACCAGCAGGTCCGGATCGATGAAATAGGGATTACCGGCAAAGGTGGAAAAGCTCTGATAGGGGGAGTCCCCATAGCTGGTGGGGCCAAGGGGCAGCATCTGCCAGTAGTGCTGGCCCGCCTCCGCCAGAAAGTCCGCAAAGTCATACGCCGCTTTGCCCAGCGTGCCGATGCCATAGGGGGACGGCAGGGAGAAAATGGGCATCAGAATGCCGCTGCTTCGATTCATAGGTAGTCACTCACTTACTTATAGAAATGCTTTGAAATTCTTATCAGCCCCGCCCTCCGAGCGGAGGCTCTATGCTCCTTAGCCCTTCACCGCACCGGCGGCCACGCCCTTGATGATGTGCTTCTGGCAGCACAGATAGAAGATAATGACCGGCAGGATGCTCAGCATGATCAGGGCCATGGTGGCGCCCATGTCCACGGTGCCATAGCTGCCCTTGAGGTACTGAATGTGGATGGGGATGGTGCGGTACTGGTTGATGTCCAGCACCAGGCTGGGCAGCAGATAGTCGTTCCATACCCACATGATCTCCAGCACGCCCACGGAGATCATGGTGGGCTTGAGCATAGGCAGCACCACCCGGAAGAAGGTGCCCACCGGGCCGCAGCCGTCGATGGCGGCGGCCTCCTCGATCTCCAGCGGCAGGCTCTTGACAAAGCCCGTGAACATAAACACGGCAAGGCCCGCACCGAAGCCCAGATATACCACGGGGATGGTCCAGGGGGTGTTCAGATGCACCCGGTCCGCCGTCCGGGCCAGGGTGTACATGACCATCTGGAAGGGCACCACCATGGAGAATACGCACAGGTAGTACACGATCTTGCTGACCAGGCTCCCCACCCGGGAGATGTACCACGCCGCCATGGACGTGCACAGCAGGATCAGCGCTGTAGAGGTAATGGTGATGAAGAAGCTGTAGAATACCACCTTATAGAAGGCGAAGTTGCCGAAGGTCATGCCCTTGACATAGTTCTTCAGCCCCACAAAGGATTCCGCCGTGGGCAGCTTGAAGGTCTCGGTGTTGACAAAGGCGTTGGCCTTCAGGGAGTTGATGAGCACCAGGAGCACCGGCATCAGATAGATCACGGAGATGATGGTGAACACCACCGTCAGCAGCGCCTGACGGCGCTCTCTGCGGCGCAGAGCTTCGGTTTTGATCATTGCTGCACCTCCTTGCGGCGGCTGGCCTGAAGCTGGATGATACTGATGGCCGCCACCACGATGAAGAAGATCACGGCCTTGGCCTGACCCACGCCGCGGTTGCCGCCGCCGCTGGTGCCGAAGGCGTTGACGATGTTCAGGGCCAGCATTTCCGTTGTTTTGATGGTCTCTCCGTTGCCCAGCTGCTGGAAGGGACGCCCGGCGGTCAGGGCCAGGTTCTGGTCAAACAGCTTGAAGCCGTTGGTCAGGCTCAGGAACATGCAGATGGTGATAGAGGGCATCACGTTGGGGATAGTGACCCGCCACAGGGTCTGCCAGCGGTTGGCGCCGTCGATGCGGGCCGCCTCCAGCATATCCTCCGGCACGGCCTGGAGTCCGGCAATATAGATGATCATCATATAGCCGATCTGCTGCCAGCACACCAGGATCACCAGACCCCAGAAGCCGTATTTCGTCTCCAGGATCACGGAGGTGTTGTACTTGATGAGGATGCCGTCGAAGATCATGGACCAGATATAGCCCAGCACGATGCCGCCGATGAGGTTGGGCAGGAAAAACACCGTGCGGAACACGTTGGTACCCTTGAACTTCTGGGTCAGTGCATAGGCAATGGTAAAGGCAAACAGATTGATAACGATCAGGCTCACCAGAGCAAACAGCGCCGTGTACCAGAATGCGTGCATATAGCCGGGGTCCTGGAAGGCCTTCCGGTAGTTTTCCAGCCCCGTCCATGTCCACTGGCTGGTAATGCGGAAGTTGCAGAAGGACAGAAACAGCCCCTTGAAGAAGGGGTACAGGAAGCCGATGCAGAAGGCGGCAAAGGTGGGCAGCAAAAACAGCCACACCATGCGCTTGATGGGGCGGCGGATCAGCCGGGAATTCAGCGCGGCCTCATCCCGGCGGTGTTTCGGAAGTTTCATGACGCCTCTCTCCTATCTATGTTTTTTCCGGGCGGCGCCCGGAGCTCTTGCCCGGTCCATACCGGCCAACAGCTCTGTGCGCCGCAGGTGAGAAAATCGGGGGCGGGCGATAAGCCCGCCCCCGGTCCTATTGCGTTACAACGGAGCGCTTATAGCTCAGCCGTTCTCCTTGGCATACTGGGTGGCCCAGCCGTCCACGAAGGCGGTCTTGACGTTGTCCCAGCTGCCGCCGTTGACGGTGTACTGGGTCAGAGCGTCCACCACGCCCGCACGCCAGTCATCCACGGCGGGAGTCCAGTTGAAGGCCCAGGTCACAATGTAGTTGCCGGCAGTGGTATAGGCGTTGGCATCGGCAAAGAACACGTTCTCGGGGGTCTTGGCGTTCTTGAAGGGGCAGGGGCCAAACTGCTCAGCCAGCATGGTGGTGCCCTCGTCGGAGGTAACGACCCACTTCATGAAGTCCAGAGTGGCCTGAATGTCCTCTTCCTTGGCGTTCTTGTTAACAGCCCAGCAGTTCTCGGTGCCGCAGCACAGGCCGGACTTCTCCTCGCCCTCAACGCCGCAGTAGATGGGGATCATGGCCAGATCCTCGGGGTTCATCTTAAAGCCCTTCTCCTCGCCGGTGAGGTTGGCATATTCCCAGGAACCGTTCTGGAAGAACACGGCCTTGCCCTGACCGAATTCGGCCTCGGAGGTGTCGCCGGTGGCGGTGGTCAGAGCAGCGCCGGTGGTGGCGGAGTCAGTGGTGTACAGATCCCAGACGTTCTTGAAGTTGTCCAGATAGGTGCCCTTGATGGTGGCGGGCTGAGCGGTGACGTTGTCATCCCGGAACTCATAGAACAGGGGCATGTTGGCCAGGTGACCGGAGAAGCGCCAGCTGGAGGAGCCCTCCAGACCGGCGGAGCTGAAGGCGTCAAAGCCCAGTTCGTTGGCACGGGCGTGGATATCATCGGCCACCTTCTTCAGAGACTCGAAGTTGGTGATGTCGGTGATCTCATAACCGGCCTGCTTCAGCAGAGCCTTGTTGACGATGATGCCATAGGCCTCATAGCAGTAGCCGATGGACACGGTCTCGCCGTTGGCATTCTTCAGGTTGAAGTCCTGGGTGGTCATTTCCTTCATGACGTCGGTGTTATCCAGAGGATAGCAGAAATCGCCATAGGAGTTGACGGCGCCCTGATTGCCCACCTGGAACATGGTGGGAGGAGCGGACTTGTCCAGCTCGGAGGTCAGCATGGTGTCATACTGGCCGGAGGCGGCGGTGACGACCTTGACCTCCACGCCGGTCGTCTCGGTGTAGGTCTTGGCCAGATCCTGCCAGGCCTTGTCGGCCTCGGGCTTGAAGTTCAGGTAGTACACGGAACCCTTCGCTTCGTCTCCATTGCCCTTGTTGTTGTCATCTGCCTTCTTGCCGCAGGCTGCCAGAGACAGCGCCATAGCAAGAGCCAGAGCCAATGCAAGAAACTTCTTCATTTTCATTTCTCCTTCATTTATTATTTTTCACATCCCTTGGGATGGGAAAAACTCAGTTGATCCGCCGCACGGACGCTCCCCGGCGCAGCACGGTCCGCACCGTCTCGCAGCGAGGCCGTCCCCGGCCGTGGATCATGTCCATCAGGATCTCCACGCTGCGCCGCCCCATCTCCTCCATGGGCTGACAGAGTGTGGTGAGCATGGGATGGAAATACTCCGACATGGTCAGCCCGTCGATGGCGATAACGGAGCAGTCCTCCGGTACCCGGCGTCCCGCCTCCCGCAGCGCCCGCATGGCGCCCAGCGCCATGTTGTCGGCAATGGAAAACACCGCCGTGAAGTCCGCCTCCTGCCGCAGCTTCTCCGCCGTGGCCCGGTAGGCGTCCCCGATGTCAAAGGACCCGGCGCGGATCACCAGCTCCTCCTCCGTCGGCAGGCCGCAGTCCGCCAGCGCCCGGAGATACCCCTGATAGCGCAGCTGGCTGATGGCCCGGTCATCGGTGCGGGCCACCAGCGCCGCAATGCGGCGGTGTCCGCAGCGATACAGCTCCGTCACGGCCCGATAGGCCTCCTCCTCGTCAGCGATGGACACCGATGCGTAGGAGCCCTCCGGCAGCGTGCCGTACTGATTGGCGTAGGAGCAGCAGACAAAGGGGACGTTCAGCACGGTCAGCTCCTCCGGCGTGTAGTCGGATCGTCCGCCCAGAAACACGATGCCCCGCAGCCGCTTCTCCCGCTCCATCATAGCCCCCCGCTTGATCTCGTCATCGCAGGTGCCGATCTGCTGCATCACCATGGTAAAGCCCTCGGCGGTGATGCTGTCCTCGACGGCCCGGATGATGTCGGTGTAGAAGGGGTTGGACACGCCCCGCACCACCAATCCAATGGCGTCGGACTTGGTCTTGACCAGATCCCGTGCGGTGTTGTTGGGGATGTAGTTGGAGCTTTCAATGACCTCCAGCACCCGGCGTCGATTCTCCTCGCTGACGTCAGGTCGGTCATTGAGCACACGGGATACCGTGCTGACGCTGACGCCGCAGAGCCGGGCAATATCTTTGATGGTCATCGGTGATCCCTCCGGAGATAGTACCGAAAACTTGGAAACCTTTCCGGTAACGTTTTCGGTTTGTTGACGCTACCATCTTAGCAACTTATACATAGGCTGTCAATGGGGCCGGACCATTTTTTCAGAATCTCACAGTTTTTTCGCCGGGTCTCTTGTGATTTTGACCAAACACGCCTCGCCCTCTGTCAGCAGTTCTCCCATCCGGGACTCCCCCAGCACCGGGATGCCCTCCCGGCGCAGCAGCTCCGCCGTCACGCCCCAGCCCTCCACCACCGTACCGGTGAAGGTGCCGTCATAGATCTCCCCGGAGCCGCAGGAGGGGCTGCGCTCCTTCAGAATGGCCGCCTGCGCCCCGGTGAGCCGGGCCAGACGCACCACCTCCTCCGCCCCCCGACGGAAGGCATCGGTGACATCACCGCCGTCGCTTGCAAACACGCCGCCCTCCCAGCGTTCGGAGGGGAGCCGGGGCGTGGGCAGCCCCCCGAAGATCTCCCCGCACACGGGGATCACCTCATGGCGGCGGCACAGCTCCTGCGCCAGCGGGTGGAGCTTGCTCTGCCCGTCGTAGCGGCAGGCCACTCCCAGCAGACACGCACTGACCAGCAGCTTCATCGCTCCATCTCCCTTCCGTTGAGGGCGGCATAGGCCAGCCGCTCCCCCTCATAGCGCAGCTTCAGGGAGAAGAACGGCACCTCCCGCCGCAGCAGCTCCAGAAAGATGCGGTCCCCCTCCCACTGGGGCAGGGCTGCCAGCCGATCCCGGTGGATCCACTCCAGCACGCCCTCGTCGCAGTCCTCCCGGATGCGGCCCGTCCAGCCGGTGGCGGTGAACAGGTGCATATATTCCGTCTCCCATCGGTCGGAGACAAAGGTGACGATCCCCCGATACCGATAGTCGGTAAGAGTCAACCCCGTCTCCTCCAGCGTCTCCCGCAGGACACACTCCTCCGGACTCTCTCCGTCCTCGAATTTCCCGCCCACACCGATCCATTTGTCGTGGTTGCAGTCGTTCTCCTTCTTCACCCGGTGGAGCATCAGATACTCCCCGGCCGGATTTTCGATGTAGCACAGGGTGGTGTTCTTCATGGTGCAGTCTCCCCTTTCAGCATATGTCCTTTCCTGTATGATAACACAGTTTTTGCCTTTTGGGAACCGATGTGGTATACTGATCCCAAAAACGGAGGTGGAGTATATGGCGGACATCCAACCGGGGCGGTATCGCCACTTCAAGGGCAATGAATATCAGGTGCTGGGCATCGCCCACCACTCGGAAACACTGGAGGAGCTGGTGGTGTACCGTGCCCTCTACGGCGACGGCGGCCTATGGGTGCGCCCTGCGTCCATGTGGACGGAGACCGTGGAGCGGGACGGCTATCACGGCCCCCGGTTCACTTGGGTGGCAGAGCGATGACGGACTATCGGGTGGTGCGGAGCCGCCGCCGCACCGTGGCCCTGCAGGTGGACCAGTCCGGCAGCGTGATAGTGCGGGCGCCCATGACCCTCCCGGCAGAGGAGATCCGCACCTTCGTGGAAAAGCACGAGACATGGATCCATCGCCAGCAGCAGCGTCAGGTTCGGTATCGGGCGGAACACCCGGAACCCACCCCTCAGGAGCAGGAGGCCCTTCGCCAGCAGGCCAAGACCCTTCTGCCCCAGCGGGTAGCCTATTGGGCCGGGGTCATGGGCGTCCGGCCCACCGGGATCAAGATCACCTCCGCCCGGACACGATTTGGCAGCTGCTCCGGGAAAAACAGCCTCTGCTTCTCCCTGTACCTGATGGCCTATCCCCCGGAGGCCATCGAGTATGTGGTGGTGCATGAGCTGGCCCATATCCGCCATAAAAACCACAGCCCCGCCTTCTACGCCGAGGTGGAGCGTTACCTGCCGGACTGGCGGCGCCGCCAAGCCCTGCTGAAACGGTGAGCTTCCCGTATAAAAAAGCCGTCCCCGGCCAGTGGCCGGGGACGGCTTTTCTATTCTTCTCTTACCGCAGGATGGGTGCCGTAGCGGCCATGAGCCACGCCAGCTCCTCTCCATCCAGATGGGGTGCGATGGCAGCCCGCACCTTCTCATGATAGGCGTTCAGCAGCGCCAGCTCCTCCTCCGACAGCAGGCTCAGCTCCAGCGCCGTCCGGTCAAAGGGAACCATGGTCAGCGGCTCGAAGTGCAGGAAGCGGCCATACTCGTTCTCGCCGTCCCGCTGCACCAGCTCCAGATTCTCATGGCGGATGCCGAACTGTCCGGCGGCATAGTAGCCGGGTTCATTGGATACCACCATGCCCTCTGCCAGCGCCGTGACCTTCTGGTTCTCCGGCAGCCGCCAGTGGAGCCGCTGCGGCCCCTCATGGACGCTGAGCACATACCCCACGCCGTGACCGGTGCCGTGGTTGTAGTCCATCCCCTGCTCCCACAGAGGCAGCCGGGCCAGAATATCCAGATTCTGCCCGCACAGGCCCTCCGGGAACCGGGCCGCTCCCAGCCGCAGATGACCCTTCAGCACCACCGTATAGGCCCGGCGTTCCTCCTCCGTCAGCGGCCCCAGCGGGATGGTACGGGTGATGTCCGTGGTTCCCTGCAAATAGTGTCCGCCGGTATCCGCCAGACAGAAGCTGCGGGGCTCCAGCGGCACATCCGTCTCCGCCGTAGGCTCATAGTGGACGATGGCTCCGTGGGGGCCGAAGGCCATGATGGAGTCAAAGCTTGGCCCCAGATAGTCCGGCTGCTGAGCCCGGAAGCTCTCCAGCTTGGCGGCAGCGCTGCACTCGGTGATGGGTTCCTTGCCCACATGGCTCTGCAGCCAGCAGATGAACCGGCACACCGCCACACCGTCCTTGATGTGGGCGGCCCGGAAGTTCTCCTGCTCTGCCGGGGTCTTCATGGCCTTCATCAGCTGCACCGGGCTGGGTCTGTCCAGCACCTTGGCCCCGGACAGGCTCTGCAATACGCAGTAGTTGGCCGTGGCGCTGTCCGTCTGCACCGCCGTCCCTGCCGGGATGGCCCGCAGCCGGTCATAAATGCTCTCATAGGGGGCCAGCGCCACGCCGCAGGCCACCAGCTTCTCCTTCAGTTCTCCGGACAGGATCTGCTCCTGCACACACAGGGTGGCCTCCTCCTGCCGCAGCAGCAGGAAGGACAGGAACACCGGCGTGCAGCGCACGTCGTCGCCCCGGAGGTTCAGCGTCCACGCCACCTCGTCCAGCGCCGTCAGCACCAGTACCTCTGCCCCGGTCTCCCGCATCTTCTCCCGCAGCAGATGCAGCTTCTCCTCACGGGTCAGCCCGGCGCACTCCGCCGGCAGCTCCCACACCGGCTGCGCCGACAGCGCCGGCCGGTCCGGCCACACGGCCCCGGCCAGATCCTGCTCATAGGCGAAGCGGACGTTCTTCCCCTCCAGCGCAGCGGCCATCGTCCGGGCAAAAAGACTGCTGACGGTGCGTCCGTCAAAGCCCACGGTGCCTCCCTGCGGCACCCTCTGTGCCAGAAAAGCCCCGATGGTGGGAACGCCGGGCTGCCCCGCCCGCATCAGGTCGATGGTGCTCCCGGCCAGCTGATCCGCCGCCTGCAAAAAGTACCGCCCGTCCGTCCACAGGGCGGCGCTGTCCGGCAGCACCACCAGCGTACCGGCAGAGCCGGTGAAGCCCGACAGGTACTCCCGTGCCTTAAAATAGTCACCCACGTACTCCGAGCCGTGGAAATCATCCGTTACCACCACATAGGCGTCCATGCCCTGCTCCTGCATCCGCTGCCGCAGCAGTCGGAGCTTTTCAGCGCTGTTCATTGCGATTACCGCCTTTCATTTATCAGTTGGCCCTATTGTACCACACCGCCGGAAAAAAGCAACGCCCAAGTGTTCCGTTGCAAAATCTGCGGATGTATGGTATGATTCTGGCAAGATCTCGTAAATACCCGACAAATTGTTTATTTCTCCGTTGAAACCAGAGAAATTTCCACAAATCCGTGCATCCCGCAACTGAATTGTAACCTTTTGTAACATTTTAAGGGGGAACATCGTGAACGCCATTGGTATCATATGTGAATACAATCCCTTCCATCTGGGCCATGCCCGGATGCTGGAGGGCCTGCGGCGGCAGTACGACGCCCCCCTTGTATGCGCCATGAGCGGCAACTTTGTCCAGCGGGGCGACGCCGCCGTGGCGCACAAGCACGCCCGTGGGGAGATGGCCGTCCGCTGCGGCGCCGATCTGGTTCTGGAGCTGCCCACCCCGTGGGCCATGGCCTCGGCGGAGCGGTTTGCCGACGGCGGTGTGGCGCTGCTGACCTCCACCGGCGTGGTGTCCCATCTGGCCTTCGGCAGCGAGTGCGGTGACCTGACCGCCTTACAGGCGGCGGAGGCGGCCCTCTCCCGCCCGGAGCTGATGCCCCGCATCCGGCAGCTGCTGGCCCAAGGCATGGCCTATGCCCCGGCCCGGCAGCAGGCGGCGGAGGAGTTGGGCGCTCCCCCCCGGATGCTCTCCCGTCCCAATGACATTCTGGCCATCGAGTACCTGAAGGCTCTGCGGCGGCAGAAGGCTCCCATGGAGCCGCTGGCCGTCCTGCGTCAGGGTGCCGGCCACGACGGCACACCCTCCGGCGACACGGCCTCCGCTTCCTATCTGCGGACGCTGCTGCGCTCCGGCCGTACCGACGAGGCCCTCTCCTATCTTCCCGCCCCCGCGGCGCAGGTGCTGCGGCGGGAACTGGCGCTGGGACAGGCCCCGGCGGACCTTTCCTATTGCCAACGGGCTATTCTGGCCCGGCTTCGGCAGCTGCGGGAGGAGGACTTCCTCCCCTACGACGGCGGCAAGGAGGGCCTGTACCACCGGTTCTATCAGGCAGTACGCACCTCCTGTTCCCCTGAGGCGCTGCTGGAGACCGCCAAAACCAAGCGCTACCCCACCTCCCGGCTGAGGCGGATGCTGCTGTCGGCGTGGCTGGATGTCACGCCCCCGGCGGGCGGTATCCCCTATCTCCGTGTGCTGGCTGCCAACGAGCGGGGCCGGGATCTGCTGCGGCAGATGCAGCGGCAGGGCGCACCGGTACTGACCCGCCCCGGTGACGTGTCCCGCCTGGGGCCTGCGGCGGAGACTCTTTTCCGTCAGGAGTCTCTCTGGACGGATCTCTACGTCCTGACCTATCCCCAGTCCTCCCGCAGCGTCTGCGGCAGCGACTGGCGCACGAACCCCATCCTTCTGTGAGGTGAACCCCCATGAAAAAGCTACTGGCTCTGGCCATGCTGCTGGTCCTGTGTACCGTTCTGACGGGCCTGTTGACCGGCTGTAAGGTCTCCGCCGCCAACACCATGATGGTAGACGACACCCCGAAGGTGGCCGTGACCTCCCCGGACGTCCCTGTCATCTCCACGGAGTGGACCGAGCGGCAATATACCGTCAGCGAGCAGGACGAGACAGTGCTGCTCACCGCCCGATATCAGATCCCCGTGCTGACCCTCACCGGCAGTCCCGACAACAGCGACACCGCCGCCAAGAACCGGCAGGCCGCCGTGCAGCGCATCAACGACTGGTTCACCGACTGGCGGGATCAGCAGGTGGATATGCTGGACGAGATGGAGCAGATGGCTCGTGAGGAGTACGAGACCACCGGCGGAGAGCGCTGGAAAACCGAGGACTTCGCCTATCGGGATGAGGCAGGGATCTCCTGGTGGCAGAATGAGCGCCTGCTGTGCGTCACCCTGTCCTATGTCTCCTATACCGGCGGCGCCCACCCCAGCACCTGGCGGCAGGCCGTCTCCTTCGACCTCTCCACCGGCAAGACCGTGTCCGTCACGGATCTGGCCACCGACATCAACCAACTGGAGGAGGCCGTGTACCAGCTGATCCTCCGTCAGATTCAGGACAGCGGCGACACCTCCTATTTCAGCGACTACGACAAAACGGTGCTGGACTGGATCGAGCGCAGCGTGTTCTATAACGCCAAGGGTGTGACCATCGTCTTCAACACCTACGACATCGCCCCCTATTCCGCCGGTGAGCAGACCTTCTTCATCCCCTATGATCTGGTGAAGCCCTACCTCAACGACTACGGCCTCCACCTGCTGGAGCTGGATACATAAAGCGCACAAAAAGGCAAAAACAGAGCGCCGATCCGTATGGATCGGCGCTCTGTTTCTTCTGTTTTCCTCACTCCGTAAAGTGAACGTGGGAGAAGATATGATCCTGACAGAAGCAGTGATAGCCCACGCACTTGCTGCAATACCGGAACTGCAGATCCGGATAGTCCGTATCCGTGCGGCCGCACACGGCACACTTGTGGTGATACCCCTGCTGCTTCTGCTGCTGATGGACGGCCTTCTTGAAGTTCACCGCCTGCCGGGAGTGCTGATACTGCTGCCGCTGCGCCCAGCCCTGCAGGGTGGGCCATGCGAAGATCAGGAAGTTCAGCAGCGCCATGACCGGCAGGATTACCCCACCCCAGTTCCGCACCAGAATGGCCCGAATGATGCCCGCCGCAAACAGTCCCACATCGATGTAGGCCAGCCACTTCATCTTCACCGGGATGATAAACATCAGCAGCACCTGCGTATTGGGGAACAGCAGCGCAAAGGCCAGGAACATGGACAGGTTCACGTAGCTCGTCCCCGCCACCGCAAAGTTGCCGCCCGTAATGGCGCTGGCCAGCAGAGCGCCGATGACCGTCAGCAGCACGCCGCTCCAATAGTAGAGGTTAAACCGTGCCGTTCCCCACTCCCGCTCCAGCGTGGAGCCGATCCAGTAGTAGAAATACAGCTCCACCACCAGCCAGAACACACTGGTGGTACTGGGTACGAAAATGTAGGTGACGATGCGCCACACCTCACCCCGCAGCACCATCTGCGGATCAAAATACAGGAAGTTCAGGGCATTGGCGTTGGTGCCTCTGGTCAGCATGATCAGAAAAAACACCACCACATTGCCGATAACGATATAGCGCATCAGATCCGGCACGCCGAAGCGGGGATGCCGGGCGCAGAACCGGTCTGCGGCGTCATAGAGCTTTCTCAAGGGAAATTTCCTCCAAACACTTATTTTCATTCATTGTACCCCATTGTACGGAAAAAGTCATGACATTTTTTTGAATATTCCGGAGAAAATGCCGCAAAATCTCCCCAAAAGGCGTTGACAAAGCCTCGCCCGGCTGGTATACTTTATAAGCCGCTTTGAATGGGTAGAAGTTTCGGCTCCCGCAGCCGACGCCCCCGACAGCGAGTCCGTTATAAAGGAAAGGCAGGTGCAACAAGTAATGCAGGCAATTATCGTGACCGGTGGTAAGCAGTACAACGTTTCCGAGGGTGATACGCTTTTCATCGAGAAGCTGGACGTCAACGCCGGCGACGCCGTGGTCTTTGATCAGGTGCTGGCCATCGTGGACGGCGAGAACTCCAAGTTCGGCACTCCCGTGGTGGAGGGTGCCAAGGTGGATGCCACCGTGGTGAAGAACGGCAAGGGCAAGAAGATCCGTATCTTCAAGTACACCCCCAAGAAGGGTTACCGCAAACGGCAGGGTCATCGTCAGCCCTACACCAAGGTGGAGATCGGCAAGATCTCTTTCTAAGGCATGACGACCGTTACATTCCTCACGGAGGATGCACGCATCATCGGGTTTGACGTGCAGGGCCACAGCGGCTGGGGAGAATCCGGCGAAGACATCGTCTGCGCCGCCATTACCAGCGCCGTCCGTCTGGTGGAGGCCACCGTAAACGACGTGATGGGTCTGTGTGCTGCGGTAAAGGTGCGGGAAGCGGATGCCTCGATTTCCCTTCGGCTCCCCGGCGGACTGGCCAACACGGCCGAGTCCACCTGTCAGAATCTCCTGACGGGGCTGATGGTCTATCTGGCGCAGCTTCACGACGAATATCCCGATAACATTGAAGTTATGGAAGGCTGACCGCCCTCCTCTTCTCTACCCTTACAGAAAGGATGGTACTGAAATATGCTGAACATTGGTCTGCAATTCTTCGCCCACAAAAAAGGTATGGGCTCCACCAAGAACGGCCGTGATTCCGAGTCCAAGCGCCTGGGTCCCAAGCGTGCGGATGGTCAGCACGTTCTGGCCGGCAACATTCTGGTTCGCCAGCGTGGCACGCATATCCACGCCGGTGCCAACGTGGGCCGTGGCTCCGACGACACCCTGTTCGCCAAGGCTAACGGTGTGGTTCGCTTCGAGCGTCTGGGCAAGGATCGTAAGCAGGTTTCTGTTTACCCCGCCGAGTAAAATTTACGTTCAAAAAACCGTGGAAGCACAGCTTCCACGGTTTTTTCCTTTCTCACGGCCGCCGCTTTTTCTCCAGCGCCTGCAGCGACAACTCCCCTGCCAGCTTCAGCAGTGCATCCGCCATGACCCGCTCCGCCGGCAGGCCCCCGGCCTGCGCCCCTACCTTCCGGTAGAATTCGTATAGGCTCTCCTCCACCAGTATCTCCACCCGCTTCATCTATTCCACCCCCCAATTTAGATAGGTCCATTCTACACCTTTTTGTCGTCGGGGTCAAGTGACCTCATTCCGTTCTTTGCTTCCTGTTATGATAACAGGGAAAGAAGGTGAGGTCATGGTCAGCGCCGCTCTGGTGGGGCAGGTGATTCAAAGCTATCGGCTCCGAAAGGGAATGTCACAGGAGGTCCTCAGCGGTCTGGCCGGTCTGGACCGCACCCATTACAGCAAAATCGAGCGTGGACTGCGGAGTCCCACCCTCGATACCCTTTTCAAAATCGCACAGGCGCTGGATATTCCGCCCAGCGATATCGTCCGGCAAATTGAGCAGCAAATATCAGAGTACCCCGAACCATAATTTTATGGGAGGTAAGCCCGTGGAACAGAAAATCAAGCAGGACAGCATCCGCATCGGAGAGAATATACGCCGCATCCGTCTGGCTCAACACATCAAGCAGACCCAGCTGGTGCAGCTGCTGCAGCTGGAGGGCATCAACATGACCCGTGAGACACTGGTGAAGATCGAACGTGGTGTCCGACATATTGAAGCCACCCAGCTCCGGGGCATCCGAGACGCCCTGCACACCACCTATGACGAATTATTCCGGGAATCATAACCAGCTGAAAAAATAGCGGCAGGAACTTCGTTCCTGCCGCTATTTTTTTATTTAGCTTATCTCTTGCCTCCGCCGAAGCCTTTCCCGCTGAAGCCGCCGCCACGGCTGCCTCCGCCGGAACGGGAGCTCCCGCCGAAGCCCTTGCCGCTGAAGCCACCGCTGCGGCTCCCGCCGCCGAAGCTCCGGGAGGGCCGGGAACCGGAAGGCCGGGAGGGTCGAGGGGTACTGGGCCGGGATCCACCGGGCCGAGGACCGCCGCCCATCGGCGGTCTGGGGCCGCCCCCCATAGGAGGCCGAGGACCACCGCCCATGGGCGGACGGGGGCCACGGGGCGGTGCAGGCCGCCGTGGCGGACGGGGATGCCGTCCCCAGAACACGGGATAGTACACAGGCCCGCCTACCACCACCGGGCGGCGGCGATACCGGCGATACCGCAGGCCATCCAGCAGGATCCACACCACAAAGATGCCCACCACCAGCAGCACCACAGCCGCCACAGAGCCGGAGTCATTGCCCTGCCACGCACCGTTATCCTCATAATCGGAATAGCTGCCGCCGCTCTGCTGACGGCCCAGCGTCTGGGCATAGAACACATCCGCCTGCCGGAAGAAGGCCAGCGCCGCTGCGTCGTAATCCCCCTGATAGTAGGGAGCCTCCACAGCGCCCTGCAGGCCCGCCTGATAGGTGTCCGTCATGGCGTCCAGCACGTTGTCGCCCAGCGCCACGTAGTAGTCGCTGTCCTTTACCAACAGCAGCAGCATATCATTGCCGCCCAGCCCCCACTGGGAGCCAAGCTCCGCCGCTGCCTTCTCATAGGTCCAGCCGTTCAGCGTGTCCAGCGTCGCCACGGCGATGATGGCCCGATAGTCGCTGTCCCAGCTCTGGTCATACTGCCGCAGGGAGGCCTCCGTCTCGTCCGTCAACAGGTCGGCGTCGTCCCGCAGCCAGTTGCCGTAGGATACCTGGGGCAGGTCGGCGGGCTTTTTGCTGATGCCGTAGACGCAGGAGCCCAGAATGGCCAGCACCAGCACCACCAGCGCAAAGCCACGTTTTTGATAAAATTTCATGGTAGTCTCCCTTCACGGAGAAGTCGTATCTCTCAGCTTAACCACGCAGCTCCAGCAGCTTCTGCTTCAGTTCGCCCTCGATGCGGCCCAGCTGGGCCTCGGCCTCCTTGCGCTTGGCGGCGCCCTCCTGCTGGATGCGGGCCACCTCGTCCAGAGACTCGATGAGCTGCTGGTTGGTGTGCTGCAGCGTCTCGATGTCCACGATGGAGCGCTCGGCCTCCTTGGCGGTGGCGATGGTCCCCATCTTCAGGGTGTCGGCGTTCTTCTTCAGCAGCTCGTTGGTCATCTCCGTCACGGCGCTCTGAGCCGCCGTGGCCTGACGGCTGTGCTCCAGCCCCAGCGCCAGCACCATCTGGCTCTTCCACAGGGGAATGGTGTTCACCAGCGAGGACTGGATCTTCTCGATCATCAACGTGTCGTTGTTCTGCAGCAGCCGGGTCTGGGGGCCCATCTGCACCGACACCATCCGGGTCAGCTCCAGATCGTGGATCTTCTTTTCAAACCGGTTGCACAGGTTCACCAGATCGTTATAGGCCTGTGCGTCCTCTGCCGTGCCGGACTGCTCCGCCTTCTTGCGAAGCTCCTCCAGTTCACCGCTGCGTACCTCCTCCAGCCGCTTTTTACCGGCCAGAATGTACATGGTCAGTTCCTTGTAGTACTTCAGGTTCAGCTCATACATCTGGTCGAACATGGCCACGTCCTTGAGCAGCGTGATCTGGTGCTGCTCCAGAGACTGGGCGATCTTCTCCACGTTGGCCTCCACCTTGCCGTACTGGGCCTTCATGCTCTCCAGTCGGTTCCCGGCCTTCTTGAACAGGCCCATGAGACCCTTCTTTTCTTCGCCGTCGCCGAAGCCCTTCAGCTCCACCACCAGACGGCTCAGGTCCTGCCCGATCTCGCCCAGATCCTTGCTACGAACGTTATTCAGGGCGCTCTCGGAAAAACCCGCCACGCTCTTCTGTGCGGCGGCGCCGTACTGCAGGATCATGTTGGTATCCCGCACGTCGATCTTGTGGGAAAACTCCTCCACCGCCTTCTTCTCCTCGTCGGTCAGGAGCTTTTCATCCATCTCCACCGGCTCGATCTTCTTCTCCTCCGGCTCCGGCACTTCGGGAGCCGTAGGCTCCAGCGTCAGCTGGGGAACGGCCTCGGCCGCCGCCGTAGGCTCCAGGGTCAGTTCAGGCATCATGTTGTCTGTCATGGTCATAGTTCCTTTCTATCTCATATTGTTTGTTTACTCGCATTTCCCGAAAGACGCCGCCCCATGGGCCGCCCTCCTCTCAGGGTCTTTTTACAGCTCCAGCTGGATGCCGTCGCCGTCCTCGCCGCTCTCCTTCTCCTCCGCCGCCGGAGTCTCCTTCTGGGTCTGGTGGATGGGGTCGTCGCTGAGTCCCTCACGGGCCATCATGTTCTCCAGCACCGTGATATCCGTGGAGATATCCAGCGCCTGATCCCCAAAGAGACTGTCCAGCTGCCGTTCAAAGGCAGTGACAATGGTGCTCATCATGCTCTCCACCCGCTCCATGGTGCCGCTGATGTTCTGACCCTCCACGCCCTGACTGCTCATGCGGTCATAGGCGTTGAGGAGCTTCAGCGTGGTAGGCAGGTAGTAGTTCATGAATTTACGGATCTGCGGCAGCTTCTTGGGATCTGCCTTAACACAGTCGAAGATTTTGTTGGAGACCTCCTCCAGCCGGTCGATCTGCCGGCTGATGGTCTCGTCCTTGATGCTGTCGTTGAGGCGCTTCATCTCCCGGATGGCCAGCTCACCGTCGGAGATCATCTTGTCCAGCTCCGGGTTACCGGTGGGCTGGGGCTTCTCCTCCACCTCCTCCACAACGTCCTTGCAGAAGATGCGGGCGATGAGAAATACCACTACCGACGCCGCAGCCGCCATGATAAAGTGGCCCGGCTTGTACAGGGGCAGCAGCAGGGCATACAGCACCCACACCACCGCCGCTGCGTATATGGGCGCAGCCGATTTATGCACGATCTTTTTCATTGCACGCCTCCGTTTCTGACCTGTCATATACAGTTGGTTCGATTATACCCCATGCGCTCCTCCCGGTCAAGAAAAAATCCCAATATCGGGACATCCAATCGGGTCATCGCCCCTCCGGTCGCCGAAACCCGGACGATGCTCTCCCACCGGCAAGCGGATGCGGCAAATCGGCAAGGGCAGGCATGCCCTCCGGCGTGCCTGCCCTTGCCCGCTTATCACATTTTGCAAGCCGTCTCCCCCACCCGCAGACCTACCGCAGTGGGATGCCCCGGCTTCCGTCGGTGGGATCCACGAACAGCGGCAGCTGGGGCGGTGCGTAGGTCCACCAGATGGCCAGCCCCCACACCGCCAGCAGCGTCACGCCGCCTAAGATCTGCCACACCGGCCCGTCCAGCACCCGCCGGGCCTGAACGCTCCAGCTGACCCAAAAGGCCAGCAGCACCGCCAGCTGGAAAATCAGTACATCCACCCACATGATCCCCCGGCCCAAAATTCCCTGATAGGTGTAAAACAGCGCCGGGATGGCCGCAAGGCCCGTCAGCAGCCCCAATCCACGGGCGGGCAGCAGGGCGCCGTGGCCCCGTAGGGCGATGCATTCCACCAGTGACCACAGCACCCACGGAGTGATGAAAAGCTTCATGTGCTCCCATGTGGATTCGTTGACGGCGGCCAGCGGTGCCGCTATGGGACTCTGCCCCGTCCAGTCGTAAACAAAGTGCAGCAGGTTCCCCGCCGCCAGCACCACCAGCAGGCCCACCGTCTCCCAAGTGCGCCACCGTTTTTCTGCCATGTAAAAGCCCTCCGTTTCCATGTACCTGATACCTCAGTGTACACGAAAACGGAGGGGCTTATACCTACTCTGGTTTTTGGACATTTTCCGGACAAAAACCGGACAGAATTTTCCCTTACCGACGGGGGAAGATCACAACACCCGACGTCCCTTTGGACGTCAGATCCAGCGTCTCTCCCGTCAGTCGGTGTACCGGCTGCTCCGGGAGGCGGGAGAGAAAGTCCTCCAGCGTGGTCAGCTCCGGGAAGCCCTGCTCCCCTCTCCGGAAATGCATGGGCAGCACCAGTCGGGGGTGCAGCCGACGCACCAGCTCCGCCGCCGCAGCGGCATCGATGGTATAGGTGCCGCCCACCGGCAGCATCAGCGCATCGCAGCCCGAAATTTTCTCCTCCTGCGCCGCTGTCAGGGCGCAGCCCAAGTCCCCCAGATGTACCACGGTCATGCCCTCCGCCCGGAAGATATGAACGGTGTTATCGCCCCGGAGAGCGCCCTGACAGTCGTCATGGAAGGTAGAGAACGTCTCCACCGTAAAGGGATTTTCCCCGCCGGGCAGCAGTGTCACCGCCTCCAGACAGTCGTGGTCAAAGTGGTGGTGGCTGATATAAACGGCGTTGGCCTCCACCCGCAGCGGCGGATAGCCCGCCACAACCCGATAGGGATCAATGACCAGCCCGTAGCCCGCCGACTCCAGCCGAAAGCAGCTGTGGCCCAACCATGTAATGTACATAAGCGCCTCCTGTCACGAATTTTTAGAAGATCGGAACAAATCCGATCAAAATGTCATAGCAGCAGAATATGTTCCCATGATAGCCGAATAGAATGATGTGTGCATCAGACCGCATCAGTCCGCATCAGCCCTGCCAGAGCATCTCCCGGTTGATCTCCTTCAGGCTGTGGGCGCCGCACATGGCCATGGTATCCGACAGCTCATCCGTCAGCTTGCGGACGTAGGCTGCCACGCCCTCCTCGCCGCCGCCATAGACCATGGTGACGAAGGGACGGCCAATGAGAACGCCGTCCGCTCCCAGCGCCAGCGCCTTGAACACATCCAGCCCTGTGCGGATGCCGCCGTCCACCAGCACCATGACCTGGTCGCCCACGGCGTCGGCAATGGCGGGCAGCACCTCCGCCGTGGCGGGACACTGATCCAGCACCCGGCCGCCGTGGTTGGACACCACGATGGCGGAGGCCCCGGCCTCCACCGCCTTCTCCGCCCCACGGACGGTCATGATGCCCTTGAGGATAAAGGGCTTTCGGGCGTACTCCGCCACCTCCCGCAGCTCCGCCACGGTCTTGCTGCCGGCAGGCGGCATCCGGTTGCGGAGGAAGGGCAGACCGGCGGCATCGATGTCCATGGCAATGGCCATGGGATCGGCGGTCAGGGCCAAGTCCAGCTTCTGCATCAGGGTCTCCCGGTCCCAGGGCTTCACCGTAGGCACACCGCAGCCCTGCTGGGCCCGGATGGCCTGCGTGGCGCCCTCCATCACCGCCGGGTCCACGCCGTCGCCGGTGAAGGCCACGATGCCCGCCTTAGCACAGGCCGCCAGCAGCAACCGGTTATAGGTCAGATCGTCGTACTTATCTCCGTAGTGCAGCTGCATGGCTCCCACAGGAGCCGCCATCACCGGCAGGGCCAGCCGGTGGCCGAAGAAGTCGAAGGACGTGTCGGCGGGACGGTTTTCCCCGATGGTATCCAGATTCACCCGCAGCTCCTGCCACTTCTGGTAGTTCCGGGCAAAGCCGGTGCCGGAGCCTTTGGCGCCTGGGCCGGGGATGGTATTCTTACACGCCTGACCGTTGCATACGGAGCACGCCTTGCAGTAGGGTCCCATACAGGTGCGGGCGTTTTGCAAAACTTCCTGATATTCCATATGTTTGAAACCTCCCAGAGATTGATGGGGCTATTTTACTCCCGTTTTGGGCGCTTTTCAAGACATTTAAAGCCATTTTCCGCGATTGTGAAAAATGACGAAAGAATTTCTGTATCCAATTTTTGATTCATCATTTTTCCCGCAAAAAGTGAATGGGAGCCTTTTTGTGTATTTTTTGTGAATTTGCTTTTATTTGAAGGAAAAATGTTTTCGAAAAAAATTTTTAAAAACATTTTCCCCTGCTTCCCGCAAGAAAATCCTGTCACAAATTCCGCAATCGTTCCGTCGCTGCCGCCGATTTTTGCCCCGTTTTTCCATTTTAAACGGTTTTCTTTGCAAGAAAAATATTATATAAAAATGACGAACGGCTCCAAACTAATTTTTAGGCACTACGAAAAAAAGTTTGAAAATTTGACGGGGCGGACAGCGTTTTTTATAATGTGCAGTGGGACAAAAAGAATCTCCCGTCCCTCTGCCGGCTCCGGGAGAAAACAAGGAAAAGAGAGGAAAAGACTTTATGGAAAAGTACCTGGTCCTAGCCACATTTGTTGGCTCCATCATTGCGCTTCTCTTTGTGGTCATCACCGCAAAGAAGGTGCTGCGCTTCTCGGAGGGCACCCCCCTCATGCAGAAGATCTCCCAGTCCATTCGTCAGGGTGCTAACGCATACCTCAAGCGCCAGTATTCCGTGGTAGGCGTGTTCTTCGCCTGCATGGTGGTGGTGCTGTGCGTCATGGCAGCCTGCGGTCTGCTGACGTGGTTCGTACCCTTCGCCTTCCTGACCGGCGGCTTCTTCTCCGGCCTGTCCGGCTTCATCGGCATGAAGATCGCCACCGCCTCCAACTGCCGCACCGCCAATGCCTGCCAGGAGGGGCTGAACCGTGGTCTGCGGGTGGCCTTCTCCGCCGGCTCCGTCATGGGCTTCACCGTGGTGGGTCTGGGCCTGCTGGACATCTCCGTGTGGTTCTTCCTGCTGCGCTTCGTGTTCAAGCTGGAGGCCTCCGCCATCACCAGCGCCATGCTGACCTTCGGTATGGGCGCCTCCTCCATGGCTCTGTTCGCCCGTGTGGGCGGCGGCATCTTCACCAAGGCCGCCGACGTGGGCGCCGATCTGGTGGGCAAGGTGGAGGCCGGTATCCCGGAGGACGACCCCCGGAACCCTGCCGTCATCGCTGACAACGTAGGCGACAACGTGGGCGACGTGGCCGGTATGGGCGCCGATCTGTACGAGTCCTATGTTGGCTCTATCATCTCCGCCTCTGCGCTGGGCGTGGCCGCCTTCTCCGATCAGGCCTTCAAGGCCATGGCCATCCCCATGGTCATGGCGGCCATCGGCATCATCTGCTCCATCATCGGCACCTTCTTCGTCCGCACCGACGAGCAGGCCGACCAGCGCACCCTGCTGAAGGCCCTGTCCCGTGGTACCAACCTGTCCGCTATCCTCATTGCCATCATCGCCTGCCCGCTGGTGATCCTCCTGCTGGGCAAGGAGCATCTGGGCCTGTACTTCGCCATTCTGGCGGGCCTGATCGCCGGTGTGCTCATCGGTAAGGCCACGGAGTACTACACCTCCGACACCTTCAAGCCCACGCAGGATCTGTCCTCCAAGTCTCAGACCGGTGCCGCCACCATCATCATCGGCGGTTTGGGTCTGGGTATGCTGAGCACCGCCGTCCCCATCATCATCGTGGCTATCTGCATTCTGGTGGCCTACCTCTGCTCCGGCGGCGCCGCCTCCACCGGCATGGGCCTGTACGGCATCGCTCTGGCCGCCGTGGGTATGCTGAGCACGCTGGGCATCACGCTGGCCACCGACGCTTACGGCCCCGTGGCCGACAACGCCGGCGGCATCGCTGAGATGGCCGGTCTGGCTCCTGAGGTCCGCCAGCGCACCGATGCTCTGGACTCTCTGGGCAACACCACCGCCGCCACCGGTAAGGGCTTCGCCATCGGTTCCGCCGCTCTGACCGCTCTGGCCCTGATGGCCTCCTACATCGAGAAGGTCAAGGAGGTAGGCGCTGACGTCACCTTCCAGGACTTCAGCCTCATGAACCCCGTGGTGCTGGTGGGTCTGTTCATCGGTGCCTGCCTGCCCTTCGTGTTCGCCGCCCTTACCATGAACTCCGTGGGCCGTGCCGCCCAGAGTGTGGTGTTGGAGGTGCGCCGTCAGTTCCGGGAGATCACCGGTCTGATGGACAGCAAGGCCGATCCCGACTATGCCCGCTGCGTGGACCTGTGCACCAAGGCATCTCTGCACGAGATGATCCTGCCCACCATCATCGCTGTGGTCTGCCCCATCGTGGTGGGTCTGATCCTGGGCTACATGGGCGTTGTGGGTATGCTGGCCGGCGCTACCGTCACCGGCTTCCTGATGGCCATCTACATGGCCAACGCCGGCGGTGCGTGGGATAACGCCAAGAAGTATATCGAGGCCGGCCACTTCGGCGGCAAGGGCTCCGACTGCCACAAGGCAGGCGTGGTGGGCGACACCGTGGGCGATCCCTTCAAGGATACCTCCGGCCCCGCCATCAACATCCTCATCAAGCTGCTGAGCATGGTCTCCATCGTGTTCGCCGGTCTGGTGGTGAACTTCCACCTGCTGTAAAAAACTCCATAAAAAGAAGGCTGAGCGGATGCTCAGCCTTCTTTTTGATGCTTTTTTGAAAGCTTGCGGGCGTAGGCCAGCGTTTGCCGCAGGGCTGCCTCCCGGTCGAGCCCCGCCAGATGGAGCTTGCGGGCGTAGGCCAGCAGCTGGGAGAAGTCCCGATCCGGGGTCAGTCCGGCGGAGATCAGGTCGCTGCCGGTGACCATAGGGCGGGCCATGGTGGCCCGGTAGACCTCCAGCCGCTGCCGCAGGAAGGGTTCCGGGTCCGGACGGGGCGGGTCGCACCGGGAGCCACGGTGATCCGCCAGCGCCAGCAGGATCAGGTCCTCCGGCTCTATGGCGGCGTCCAGCAGACGGTTGGTGGACTTGACGGAGGCCCCGCTCTGCGCCATGGCGTTGGGCTTCATGTGCAGGGCCACCAGATTTTTCACGCACCGGTGGAGAGCTTTCTCCCCGATCACCCGGCGCAGGAAGTCCTCCGCCGGCGGCAGACCCGCCTCCTCGTGGCCGTAAGCGTGGATGACGCCGCCGGACTCCGTGGTGGCGGTGACCTTGCCGAAGTCGTGGGCCAGTGCCGCCAGCATCAGGGCCATGGGCTGGGCTGCTTGGGGCCGCAGCTCGGCGGCGGTATCCAGCACCGCCATGGTGTGCTCCCACACATCCCCCTCCCCGTGGTAGCGGGGCGGCTGGGGGACGCCCTGTAAGCGCTGCACCTCCGTGAACCACGGGCGCAGCTGGTGCATGATATCCAGTGTGCGGAAGAAGATGGAAGGGCGGGGCGCCTGCAGGAGGGCCTTTTGCAGCTCCCCCTCCACCCGTTCACGAGACAGGGCCGACAGATCCATGGTGCGGCACAAGGCCACCGTCTCCTCCGCCACGGTGAAGCCGAAGCGGGCGGCGAACTGCGCTCCCCGCAGCACCCGCAGGGGATCCTCCGGAAAGGAGTGGTCATCCACATGGCGCAGGAGGCCCCGGCGGAGATCCTCCCGGCCGCCGAAGAAGTCCAGCACCTGACCGGTGAGCACATCCTCCATCAGGGCGTTGACGGTGAAATCCCGGCGGCGGGCGGCTCTCTCCGGCCCCAGCCACGGGTCCACCTCCACGGTGAAGTCCCGGTGCCCCCGACCCACGGCAGCCTCCCGCCGTGGCATGGCGATGTCCAGTCCGCAGCCTGCCAGTCCGTAGACGCCAAAGCTGGCCCCCACCGTCCGACGACCGCCCATCCGGTCCAGCACGATCTCCAGCTGCTGGGGGGTGACGCCGTGGACCTCGATATCCAGATCCTTGCTCTCCCGGCCCAGCAGGCGGTCCCGGACGCAGCCGCCCACATAGTAGACGCTGCCGCCCAGCGGCCGCACCTCCTGTGCGATGCGGCGGGCCGTCTCACGGTCCCGTGTCATGCAGTCTCCCCTCCTTGCGAAAAAAGCCGTGGCCATGGGCCACGGCTTTTGCGTTCACGCCAGAATGTCCCCCAGATCGTCGAAGGTATGGGCATTGGTGACCACCACCACGTGGTCGCCCTCCTGAATGATGCTGGTGCCGCTGGGGATGATGATCTCGCTGCCCCGTGCAATGGCCGCCACCAGCACGTCGTCCTTCAGGGACAGTGCCCGCAGGGGCTTATTCAGCACCGCATGGCTCCGGGCCGTGGCGGTGAACTCCAGCGCTTCCACGGCGCCGCCCAGCATCTTATACAAGCTCTCCACGGCGCTGCCCTCGGAATTGGCCAACGCCCGGACGTAGCGGGTGATCTGGTTGGCCACGATATCCTTGGGACTGACGATGCTGCCCACCCGCATATCCCGGACCAGATCCATGTAGTTGGGGCGGGTCATCTTGGCCAGCACCTTGGGGACCCCCGCCCGCCGAGCCGTCAGGGCCATCAGCAGATTCTCCTCGTCCCGGCCTGTCAGGGAGACGAAGGCATCCGCCTCGAAGATATTCTCGCTGGTCAGCAGCTCCTCCTCCGTGCCGTCGCCCTCGATGATCATGGCCGTAGGCAGCTGGGCCGCCAGCTGAAGGCACTTATCGTGCTTCTGCTCCACGATGCAGACCTTGGTATTGCTCACCGCCAGCTCCCACGTGAGATACATGGCGATGCGGCTGCCCCCCAGCAGGGACACGGTCTTGACCCGCTGCTGGGTGCGGCCCATAGCCCGCAGCATCTTCTGGAGCTCGGACTTGGTACCCACCATGTAGAGCTTGTCGCCCTCTCTCGGCACAAAGTTGCCGTTGGGGATGATGCACTCGTCCCCCCGCTGGGCAGCGCAGATCAGCACCTCCGCCGAGCGGATACGATGGAACTCGCTGAGGGCCACCCCGTAAAACCGGTCCCGCTCCGTCACCTGTATGCCGATCATGTCGATACGGCCGCCGGCGAAGGGCTCCACGGAGGAGGCGGAGGGGAAGCTGAGGATGCGGGCGATCTCCCGTGCCGCCGCCAGATCGGGGTTGATGACCATGTCCATCCCGATCTCCCGCTTCAGCAGGGCGGCGTCCCGGCGGTAGTCCGGATTCCGCACCCGTGCGATGGTGTGCTTGGCCCCCATGGTTTTGGCGATGAGGCAACACACCAGATTCGTCTCGTCCAGATTGCTGACAGCGATGACCAGATCCGCCGTCCGGGCGCCGGCCTCCTCCAGCACGCTGATGCTGGCGCCGTTGCCCTCCACGCACATAAGGTCCAGGGTGCTGTCAGCACGGGCCAGCGCCACCGGGGAGGAGTCCACCATGGTGATGTCGTGGCCCTCCACCGCCAGCTGGCGGGCGATAGCGTAGCCCACCTTTCCGTTTCCTACAATGATGATCTTCATGAGCCTGACTGTTCCTTTCCCGGTCGTTCCGGCTGCTCTTTTTCCGGAGGTATTGCTTCTTGCGGCGGCTGCCCCTGCGTCTGCTTAGGTGGCTCCGCCGGTTTGGGTGGATCCGCCTTTCCCGGCTGCTCTGCCGGTTTTGGCGGCTGTGGCTGTCGGGGCGGCTGCGTCGCCCCGGAAGGCTTCTGCGCCGCAGCTTCCTGCCGTGTCGGCCGGGCAGCCTTTTCCGCCGCCTTTTCCTCTGCCGCACGACGGCGCTGGGTGCGCCGGTGCAGCACCACCGCATTCAGCTCACCGCCTAAAATCAGCACCGTCCCGCTCATATACAGCCACAGCAGCACCACCACAATGGTGGCGATGGAGCCGTAGAGCTGGGTATAGTGTGCCAGATTTTCCACATAATAGGAGAAGGCCAGCGACAGCAGCATCCACGCCGCCAGCGACACGGCCACGCCCGGTGCCACCTCCCGCAACGGGCATCGGCGGCCCAGCGCCAGCATATACAGCACCGTCACCAGCACGAACATCAGCAGCGCCACCGCCACGAAGCGGAGCTTGCTCCAGAGGTTGATGAAGCCGTCCGGTACGGTGATGATCCCCGACACAAAGTACAGCGCCCGGCGGCCCACGGTGATCATCAGCAGCGTCAGGCCGATGGATACCATGAGCCAGATGGCGAAGAGAAAAATTTTCAGCTGATCCAGCAGGATGTTCTTGGGCTGGCCCTTACCGAAGGCCTTGCGCAGCGAGTGCAGCAGGCAGCCGGTGGCCCGCATGGGGAACCAGATGGAAAACACCAGACTGAACCACATGAGCTGGCGGCTGGCGTTGCCGGAAACGTATTCCAGATAGCCCCGCACCACCTCCGCCACGTCCCCCGGCACGATCTGCCGCAGGCCGGTGACGATGCTGTCCACATCCAGCTCCAGAATACCCAGCAGGGTGCTGACGAAGATCAGCAGCGGGAAAATAGCGAACAGCAGGTAGTAGGTCAGGGCTGCGCTGTCCCGTGCCACGTCATGGAGATAGTACCGGCGGATCATCTGCGCCGCCGTTTGCCCCAGCGCCGTGCGGGGGTGAGTACCTTTACGCATAGTTCGCACCTCTCTGTTTCAGCTTATTATTGTAGCACAGCTGTGAGCAAAATAAAAGGAGATTTTCCATTACACGGAAATCTCCCACCTGTTTTTTATCATAAATATTCCAAAAATGTTTCTTTTTTGTAAAATTTTGTTTTTTCCGCTGAAAATTTAGAAACTATTCACTATTTAGTATTGGCATTTGAAAAAAAGCGTGTTATAATACGTACAATCGGAGTTGTCTCCCGTGCATGGAAAAATTTGTAAAGAGGGTCTAAACTATGGATAACTTAACGAGAATCGTCAAAACCGAAATTTCCCGTCAGTACAAGAGCGTGCGGCAGTTTGCTTTTGCGGTCAATATCCCCCTATCTACCATCAACAGTGCGCTGCACAACGGCATCGGAGGTTCCTCCTTTGATACGGTGGTGCAGATCTGCCAGACGCTGGGGATCAAGGCCATCTCCAGCGATGCCTCCTTCTATCTGACGGAGGACACCCAGCAGCTGCTGGATCAGTATGCCCAGTTGGACGACTACGGCCGCCACACCATTGCCTCGGTGATGAAGGTGGAATACGACCGCTGCTCCACGCAGGGCGCCCGAAGCACAAGCGGCAGCGATTATGAGCTCCGCCCCAGTGTCAACGTCTCCTCCGACCTGGGCGGCTCCTCGGTGGAGCCGCTCCAGGTACTCAGCGACCATCACAGTCTGTAACCTACCAAACAGAGCTGTGACAAGATCTGCCGGAGATTTGCGGCTCCGGTTGGTTTTGTGTCGCCAGCCACGGGCTCTCCCCCACTTGGGGGGAGGGCCCGTGGTTTTTTTATAGGGAGTTATGGTGCGTGATAGGGAGTTTACTGTTCTTTGCGCTTGCCGGTACGCAGCAGGGCTGCAAGGCTCATGCTGCACAGGGCCGCCAGCCCCATCCACAGGCCGGTGTCGCCGGTGTCTCCGGTGGGAACGGCGGGGGTGGTGGGCTCTGCGGGAGCGGGCAGCTTGGCCACAGACTCGGTCCGCAGCACCTCACCGCACACGGTGCAGGCGTAGGTCTTGACGCCCTCACGCTCCGTGGTGGCAGGCGTGGTGATCTTGCCCTCGCCCTCCGTATGCTGGGCGTTCACAGTAAAGGTGACGGTAACGGTGTTGCCGAAGCGGTCGGTGGCCGTCAGGGTCTGGACGCCCTCGGCAGCGGAAACGGTGAGCTTACCGTCCACCAGCTCCACGGGCTGGCCGTTGAGGGTCACGCTCTCCAGATTGGGGTCGGTAACGGTGATCTCTGCCGTCAGGCAGTAGGTGCCGCCGTCCGTGACGCCCTCCACCGCAGGAGCCGCCTCGTCGATGAGCTTAGAGCCCACCTTGGTGCGGGTATCCGTCAGGCCGCAGCCGTGGTCGCACTGAGCCGTCTCCGTGCCGTCGTCGTCATAGGTGGCGTTGTTGTCGTAGACGTAGTGGGTGAAGCTGTGACCCAGAGCCGCCTGATAGAAATCCTCCGGACCAGTGTAGGTCTTGCTCTCGTCCAGCTTGCCGTCGGCATCAGCGAAGTAGCTGCCGCAATCCGGGCAATACCAGTAGGCGGCGTAGCCGTCCTGCGTGCAGGTGGCGGGGTCGCCCGCCGTGCGCTGGGCATTGGCGTGGTGGGTAGCCGGAATGACGGTATCGGTGATGGGCTGGGTAGCCCCTGCGTCAGCGAACAGCTTGTGGCAGTCGCTGCACTGCCAGTACTCCAGACTTCCCGGCTGGGTGCAGGTGGCGGCGGTTCCGTCGTGATGGGTCAGGTCATGATGGTTGGGATCCGTGGTGCCATAGGTGGCGCCGCAGATGCTGCAGGTGGCCTTCTCGGTGCAGGTGGCGGTGCCGTCATGGCTGCCCAGAGAGCCCTTCACTTGGCAGCCGGGAACGGCGCAGGACCGCCAGTGCTGGGTGTCATCGTGCTGCCAATCGCCCCACTGGTGGTTGCCGGTGTGGGTGATGGTAAAGGTCCAGCTGGGATCGGTCAACTCACTGACGGCGTTGATGTCCTCGTTGCCGGGAACGGTGACGTAGACCTGATAGGTACCCATATCCGTGGGAGCGGCCACGACCTTGCCGTTTTGCTTATAGATGACGGTAAAGGTGTTGTCGGGCCAATAGCCCATGCCCATGGTCCGGTCGCCTCCGGTGCTCCAGCGAACGGTGGCCTCCTTGGCGGTGCCGTCATACTCCAGATTTTCCGGAGCGGTGAAGGTGAAGTCGCCTGCTGCGGGAGTGCGCTTCACGATCTCCCACTGGAGCTTCTTTTCGCCGGTGGTGCCGTCACTCCACTTGAAACCCGCTGCGGGGCGGACGGTAACGGTATAGGTACCCACGCGGCAGGCTCTATAGCCGCTGCCCAAAAGCTCGTAGCCGTAGACTTCGCCGGGCAGCAGACCGTACTGCCAGTTGCCGTTATAGGTGAAGGGGCCGTAGACCGTGGGAACCGGGATGGCCTCCAGATACTGGTTCAGGGTGACAGTAGTGGACGGAGAGGGCTTCCGGGTCTCGGTAGCCGCATAGCGGACCTCATAGGTGCCGGCCAGAGCGGAGGTGAAGGCGCTGCCGCACTGGCTCCATCTGGTGCCGCCCACGGGGCGATACTCCATGCTGTTGTTGGTGCCGTTGATGCGGCCGTAGCCCGTCCGACTCTGGGGATGGGTCACGGTGAGACCCGTGGGGGGCTGGGTCTGGGCCGTTTTCTCCGTGGGGGCGGTGAGTGTCATGGCGGTATCCGCCGTGGCCGTACCTGTGACACGGATGGTATAGCTGTCGACCTTGGCGGCGGTGATGCCGTTGAGCGTCACGCTGTACCCGTCGGGGATGTAGTAATTGTCGGGATCGGTAACGCTGATGGTGATGGGCGTCAGATCCAGACAATCCTGCGTCAGCCGGCCGCCGTTCTTATAGGTGAGGCCGTTCGGCAGGGTGACGCTGACCTGATAGGTCTTGAGGCGGAGATAGATCAGGCCCTCAGAGTTCAGATAGGTCTCATAGCCCGCTCGGTCGGCGCTGACGTACTGGATGCTGCCTGTGCAGGCGTCGCTGCTGATCTGGACGGTCTGTCCGCTGGCGAGGGTCCTGCCGCTGCTGATGCCGATATCGGCACCGCTGCTGAGTCTTCTGGCGCTGACCTGCTGCGACGAGTTCTCCAGATACAGGTTGTTGTCCTGATTGTCCTTATCGACGTTGTTCTGGATGATAGAGCGGCCGGACAGGGTGATGGTGTGGCCGTAACCACGGACAAACACGCCGCCGCCACGGTCATCGACGGTGTTGTCCTGAATGGAGCCGCCGCTCATGCTGAAGTCACTCTTGGAATAGAGGTACACGCCGCCGCCATCGCCGCCACGGCGATCATCGTTCCCGTATTTGTTCTTATAGTTGGCCAGACCGGCGAAGTTGTCGCAGATCTCGCCGCCTCTCATGTCGAAGGTGCCCGCCACGTACACGCCGCCGCCGAAGCCGCCGCCGAAGGTGGCGCTCTCCTTATAGTCGACCGCACAGGCGTAGTTGCCGGCGATGCGGGCGGTGCCGGAGAGGTCCAGAGTCGCATACAGATCCACATACACACCGCCGCCGCCGTCAAAGCCCAGGTCGTCATTGGTGCTGTTGACACGGTTGCCGCTGATCTCGCCGCCGGAGATGTTCAGCGTGCTGCTGCGGCTCTGGATGCCCTTGACGTATACACCGCCGCCGAGGGTGTTGGAGATGTTATCCTTGATGGTGCCGCCGCTCATATTCAGGGTGGAGCCGGAAACCAGGACAACGGCAGCACCGGCGGAAGCATCGGTGTAGGTGGTATCATTGCCGCTGATCTCGCCGCCATACAGATTCATAGTGGCGTTCTCATTATACACGGCATGGGACTTATTGCCGGTGATCTTGCCGCCGCAGAGGTTAAAGGTACCCCTGTTGAACACAGCGGCGGGGTAAGGGGCGCTGTTTTCGGAGCTGTCCAAGCCGGTGATCTCGCCGCCGAACATATTAAATTTGCAGCCGGCGTCGATCTCTACGATGCAGGCACCCTTGGGATCCGCCGTGTCCTTGCAGGTGATCTGACCGGCCTCCTCGGCGCAGTCGGTGATGGTCAGGGTATGATAGTTCGTCACATGAATGTATGGGCGATAATACCCGTTTTCCAGAATGATATTATGCCCGTTGAGGCAGATCCGCACATCATCCAGGTTGCTGCCCCACCCCTCATCGGTGGCGGTTACATCATTGAGCAGATAGTAGCAGCCGTAGCTCTTGACGGACTTCAGGCTGCTGATGCCGACCCACTTGGTGTTCTTATCGTGGTCGTGGTAGGGACCATAGCTCTGGTTCTGCAGGCACACGCAGTGAGTGTGCTCCTCATTGGCCAGCAGGTCCAGATTGAAGCTGACGGACCCGTTCTTCGTGACGGCGCAGTTGGCGCGGTCACTGGTAAACACATTGGTATCGGAGGAGCCCCGCACGATGCGATAGGCGGGGATCAGATCGGCGTTGAGTCCGATGCGGGAGTCGGAGGAAACATTGCCTGCAAGGACGGCCTGATCCTCCGCCGAGGCAGCCACGTGCAGATTGCTGGCGGCCTTGTCGTCCCCCTGCGTATTGCCGGTGATATTCACTGTACCGGCTACCTTGCAGGTGGTCATACCACCGAAGTACACACCGCCGCCGGCGATCCCGGCGGTGTTGCCGGTAATAGTGCCGCCGTTGAGATTGATCTTGGCGGTGTCGTTGGAGCCATACTGCTTGTTGGCCTCGCAATATACGCCGCCGCCGTACTTCCGGGCGGTGTTATTGGCGATGGTGCCGCCATTCATGGTGAAGGCAGCCAGTATATTCGCCACATACACACCGCCGCCGTAATCGGCCTCGTTATCCTCCATGCGGGCGGTGCCGTTCATGACAAATTCCGACGTGCCAGCAAACAGGCCCACAGCGCCGCCGGCGTAATACTGGCTCTTGCAGTTGCGGAGCACGGCGCCGTCCTCCAGCGTCAGCGTGCCGTACCGGCTCACGTAGATGGCAGGATTTGTGGCAGTCGTCTTGTCGCCGCCGCCGTCCACGGTGATGTCCTTCAGGGTCAGGGCGGCATAGGCGGGATGATCCGAGCCGCCTGCGCCGCTATACCCCTGCTCACCCGTCAGATTGAACAGGCTGCCCTTGAAGCCCTCGGCACGCACCAGCTTGCTATTGGCATCGGCGCCGCTGATGACCACACGCTGGTTGTAATACTCATACCAAGCCATGCTGCCGTTGGTGGTGCGGGTGGGTCTGATGTTCAGAGTTTCGCTGATTTCGATGGTACCGCTTACAACGATTTCGATGGTATTGTTGTAAGAGAGCTCACTCATGGCGCTTTTGAGCTGCTCGAGGGTAGTCACCGTCGAGGTCCACGCCCATGACGTCTTGGGGACCAGACTCAGTACCATCACCAACGCTACCAGTACGCTGGCGATTCGCTTTTTCATAGATTTCCTCCCTGGCAGGTCTTTTGTATTTTGCAATTACCGCTTGCAATGACCTGCATCTTTCTGTATACTGAGCATATACCGTACACCAATGTACGATGCAAGTACTTTTTAAAAAAATATGGCAAAATATGGAGAGTTCGTCATGAGTGAGCGCAACAGCCGTCTGATGTCCATCGGTGAGGTGGCCAAGTCCCTGCATATTACCCGACGCATGATCCTCAACTATGAGGACAAGGGCATTCTGCTGCCCGACGTAAAAACCGGCTCCGGCGGGAACCGCTACTATACCCCGGAGACCCTGACCCGCATCCGGGCCATCCGGCGCTTGCAGACGCTGGGTATCTCGCTGGATGAGATCAAGCTCTATTTCGAGGATGCCGCCGACCTGCGGGATATCATCGCCCGGCTGGAGAAACTACGGGACGAGCTGAACCTGTGCATTGAGAAGCTGCAGCTGCGGGTCCGGGAGAACAGCAACGACGCCCCCATCATCCGCACTATCCCCTCCCAGACGGTGTACGTCTACCGCTGCCCCTCCCCTACGGTGGAGGACCGCATGGAGATCTTCCGGGACGTGATCCCCGCCGCCATGCGCCAGTACGGCACGGACTCCGCCAAGCGGATGTACTTCATCGACTACCCTATCGACGAGCCCAACGACATCAACTTCTGTGTGGCGGTGCCGGATGGCAGCAAGGGCCCCTATGTGCAGGACTGGCCGGAGGAGGAGGCTCTGTGCCTCTTCTTCCACGGGGACTATGACGAGATCCCGGAGGTCCGGGAGCGACTGGTGGCCTACGCCAGGCAGCAGGGCCTGAAGCTGAAGGGTACCTGCCGCAACATCTATCTGGAGGGCCCGCCCCACCACAAGGACAAATCGAAGTTCGTCACGCAGGTGGCTCTGCCGCTGGTGTGGAATGAGGTATGATGAAAGAAACCGCCGCATCTCCTGCGGCGGTTTCGTCGTGTCGAAAAAGTCTTTTCGCCACGACGAGACATTTTTCAGAGCTTCAAAAAGCTCTAAAAAATGGGGATCATCATCGTGCAGGACACCCTTCCCGGGTTTCCCGCACACACCCTTCCGCCCCGTTGACGAAAGGTTCCCGCTCTTTTGGCTGGCCCAGAAACCGCCGCATCTCCTGCGGCGGTTCCGTCGTGTCGAAAAAGTCTTTTCGCCACGGCGAGACATCTTTCAGAGCTTCAAAAAGCTCTGAAAAATGGGGATCATCATCGTGTAGGACACCCCTTCCGGGTTTCCCGCACACACCCTTCCGCCCTGTTGACGAAAGGTTCCCGCTCTTTTGGCTGGCTCAGAAACCGCCGCATCTCCTGCGGCGGTTTCTTTCATATCCGGAGGGGTGGGGCGCATACACTGTCCGTGAAAGGACGGGATGCATTATGCGGGGAAAAGTCTTACTGCTGCGCCGTGGCACGCTGCTGCTGATCCTGACGGCGCTGGTGGCCGCCGGTATTTTCATGGTCGTGGGAGGCCCCGGCTTCATCAGCGCCTCCGCCGCCAAGCGGCAGCTTCCCATCTACTCGGTGGAACGGGAGGAGAAGGTCTGCGCCATCAGCTTCGACGCCGCATGGGGCAACGAGGACACCCAGGCCCTCATCGACATTCTGGGCAAATACAACGTCAAGGCCACCTTCTTCGTGGTGGGTGACTGGGTGGATAAGTACCCGGAGTCCGTGAAGGCCCTCCACGACGCCGGGCATGAGGTCATGAACCACTCCCTCCACCACGACCACTACAACGCCCTCACCGCCGATCAGGTGGTGGCGGACGTCACCGCCTGCAACGAGAAGATCGCCGCCATCACCGGCGTGACCCCCTGCCTCATCCGCTGCCCCTACGGCGAGTACGACGACCATGTGATCTCCGCCATCCGCTCCATGGGCATGGAGCCCATCCAGTGGGACGTGGACAGTCTGGACTGGAAGGACTATGACGCCGACACCATCTGCCAGCGGGTCACCTCCAAGCTCTCTCCCGGCAGCATCGTGCTATTCCACAACGCCGCCCTCCACACGCCGGAGGCGCTGCCGGCCATTCTGGACCACATGGCCCGTGAGGGGTATTCCCTGCTGCCCATCAGCCAGCTGATCTATCGGGAGAACTATACCATCGACCACGCCGGGCGGCAGTTCTGTCAGGCCCAGAGCGAGCAGTGAAATTTTTGCCGGTTTTTCAAGAAATCGGTTGATTTTTGCAAAAAATCTGATATACTCGATGAAGGGGCGTACGGTGTATTTTGTGCGTTCTGCAAAAAAACAAAAGGAGAGAGTATGGTATGATTTTGAACCTGATTATCGGCATCCTGACGCTGGTGGCGGAGTGGATGATCTTCAAGAAGATGGGCCGTCAGGGCTGGGAGGGCATCGTCCCCTTCTACAACACCTACGTGCTGTGTCAGGAGCTGTACGGCAACGGCTGGAAGTTCCTTCTGCTGCTGATCCCCATCTACAACATCTATTTCGTCATCAAGATGAACATCGACTGAGCCAAGGCCTTCAATCAGGGCGTCGGCTTCGGTATCGGCCTTCTGCTGCTGCCCTTCATTTTCCAGCTGATCCTGGCCTTCGGCGGTGAGCAGTATCGGGATGGCAGCTATACCAATACCCAGCCCGACATGGTGGAGAATGTGGTCAACAAGGCCAAGGATGCCGTTTCCGGCAACCGGGACGACCACAAGGAGCAGTAACTGCACCAAACAAAATGGGACAGGAGAACATCCTGTCCCATTTTTTCATGTATTCAAAAGAAATGAGCGGAAAGAGCGCATAAAAAAGCTGATTGCGCTGCTTCTGGCGGCGGTAATGTGCCTGAGCCTTGCGGCTTGCGACAATGGCAAGACGGAAAATACAGATCATTCGCAGGGACAGAACACGGAAAATACATCGAAGGAGAACCAGCAGACAGAAACAGCGTCGCAGGGAAACGGAAACACCGAGCAATTAACTGATGAAAGATATCAAGAGGGTACTGACCCCGCTGATATCGACAAAAAATATGTCGGTGTAAGGAAAAGAGGGGAAGCGGATTTTTCCGCTTCCCCTCTGAAATTCCCTGTGAATTACTTGTTGAAGTACCGCTTCAGCAGGCCCTCGAATGCCTTGCCGTGGCGGGCTTCGTCACGAGCCATCTCGTGGACGGTATCGTGGATGGCATCCAGGTTGTACTTCTTCGCCAGCTTGGCCAGCTCGAACTTGCCGGCGGTAGCGCCGTTCTCGGCGTCCACACGCATCTGCAGGTTCTTCTGGGTGGAATCGGTGACCACCTCGCCCAGCAGCTCAGCGAACTTGGCGGCGTGCTCGGCCTCCTCCAGACCGGCCTTCTCCCAGTACATACCGATCTCGGGATAGCCCTCACGATGGGCCACACGGGCCATGGCCAGATACATACCCACCTCGGAGCACTCGCCCTCGAAGTTGGCACGCAGACCGGCGATGATCTCCTCACGGACCTCGGCGGGAACATCCTCACCGAACACCTTGCCTACGCCCACCACGTGCTCGGCGGCCCAAGACTTCTCCTCTGCCTGCAGGGTGAACTTGTCACCGCTGACGTGGCACACCGGACACTCGGCCGGGGGATTCTCACCTTCGTGAACGTAACCGCAAACAGGACATACCCACTTCTTCATAATCATTACCTCCATATTTTTATCATTCGTTGATGGTTTTTTACTCTCCGGGGGCGTTCCCCCCTTGGGATGGTCTAAGTATAGCACGGAATCCAGAGGATTATAAGTTGCAAATGCAACATTTAGAAAAACTTTCCATGAACTTTTTTGCGGCAGAGAAAATACGCCGGAGGAGGGTCCTCCGGCGTATTTTTATAGCAGCTTTACTCGGCATCGGCCAGAGCCTTGGCCTCGGCAATGGCCTTCTCCTGCGCCGCAGCGGGGCAATCCTCGTAGCGGACGAAGTTGAAGGTGAAGGTACCACGGGACTGGGTCATGGACCGCAGATCGATGGCGTAGCTCATCATCTCGGCCATGGGAACCTCGGCCTCCAGCACGGTCTCGCCGTCGCCGGTGGGGTTCATGCCCATGACGCGGCCCCGGCGCTTGTTCAGGTCACCCATGACGTCGCCCACGTAGTTGTCAGGCACCGTGACCTTCAGCTCACCGATGGGCTCCATCAGCACGGGCTTGGCCTCCGGCAGAGCGGCCTTGAAGGCCAGATTGGCGGCCAGCTTGAAAGCGATTTCGGAGGAGTCCACCGGGTGGTAGGAGCCGTCCACCAGCGTCGCCTTCAGGTACACCACGGGATAGCCCGCCAGCACGCCGTGCAGGCAGCTCTCACGCAGGCCCTTTTCCACGGCGGGGAAGTAGTTCTTTGGCACGGAGCCGCCGAACACGTTCTCAGCGAAGATCATATCCTCCTGCTCGGTCTGAGGCTCGAAGATGATATGCACGTCACCGAACTGGCCGCTGCCGCCGGTCTGCTTCTTATAGCGGCCCTGCTTGCGGACGGTGGAGCGGATCTTCTCACGGTAAGCCACTCTGGGAGCGGACAGCTCGGCATCCACGCCGAAGCGGGTCTTGAGCTTGGAGCACAGCACGTCGATCTGGATATCGCCGGCGCCGGAGATCACGGTCTGGTGGGTCTCGGCGTTGTTGACCACATGGAAGGTGGGGTCCTCTTCGTTGAGCTTGTTGAGGCCGGTACCCAGCTTCTCCACCTCCTGCTTGGTCTTGGGGGAGATGGCACGGCTGTAGCAGGGCTGGGCATAATCCATGCCGTGGAGACGCACGATGCGCTTGGGGTCGCACAGGGTGTTGCCGGTCTTGACCTTATCCATCTTGCCGATGGCGCCGATGTCGCCGCAGCAGATCTCCTTGACCTCCTCGCCCTTCTTGCCCTTCATGATGTACAGGCGGCCCAGCTTCTCGGTGTTGCCGGTGGCGGGGTTATACAGGGCCATATCGCTGGTGATCCTGCCACGGAGCACCTTCACCATGGAGTACTTACCGTACTGGTCAGAGATGGTCTTAAAGACGATGGCAGCGGTGGGGCCGTTGGGATCGCAGGCCACCTCGACGTCGTTGCCGTCGTCATCCTGCGCCGTCTCAGCCGGCATATCTGTGGCCACGGGGACCAGATCCACGATGGTCTGCATCAGCATCTCCACGCCCAAGCCGGTGACGGCGGAGCCGCACAGCACCGGGCAAACGCTGCCGTCCCGGACGCCCAGCTTCAGGCCGCGGGCCATGTCCTCGGCGGACAGCTCCATGGTGTCGAAGAACTTCTCCATCAGCTCCTCGTCAGAGCCGGCGGCGGCCTCCATCAGTTCGGCCCGCAGGGCCTCCACCTCGTCGGCCATATCGGCAGGAATGGCGCAGGCAGCGACCTTGCCGCCCTTGACCTCGTAAGCGGTGTTATGCAGCAGATCCACGATGCCCGTGACCTTCTTGTTGCCGTCAATGACCGGGGCCACAATGGGAACCACGGACTGGCCGAACTTGCCCTTCAGAGCATCCAGGCAGGCCTGATAGTCGCTGTTGTCCTCGTCGGTGCGGTTGACGAAGATCATGCGGGGCTTCTTGCCCAGCAGCTTCCAGCTGCGCTCCATACCCACGGACAGGCCGTCCTTGGCGGCACCCACCAGCACGGCGCACTCGGCAGCACGGATGGCAGAAATGGCCTCGCCGGAGAAATCAAAGTTGCCGGGAGCGTCCATGACGTTGATGCGGACGTCCTTATATTTGACCGGGGCAAAGGCCAGAGAAATAGAGATCTGGCGCTTGATCTCCTCGGCGTCGTAGTCGCAGACGGTGTTGCCGTCGGCGGTACGGCCCAGACGATCCGTTCCCTTGGTCATGAAGAGCATCTGCTCGGCCAGAGTCGTCTTGCCGGAGCCACCGTGACCCAGCAGGCAGATGTTGCGAATGTCATTGGCAGTCATATACAGTATTCTCCCTTCGTTTGGTACGAATGCGCCGTCCGGCGCAGCCAGTCAATAAGGAGAGTATATACTATTTTTTTGCACTTGACAAATACAACTTTCAGCGTCTTTTTTGTGAAAAATGCCGGGAGAGCCTTTGGCTCTCCCGGCATGGGTATGGAATGGTATCAGTAGTGGCGCACCAGTCCTGCCAGCAGCAGCACCGTCAGCAGCCACAGCAGCAAAAAACACAGGAAATTCAGGGCCGACAGAGCGGCAAAGGCCCCCACGGAGGTGAAATAATACGCCAGCAGCAGGCCCGACAGCCCGCCCAGCCACGACAGCACCGTTCCGTCCCGGACGGCACGCCGCATCCGGCGGCTGCCGATGACCGTTTCGGCAAAGGCCATCAGCCCGTCCCGGTAGATGATGGCGTGGGGCCGGCCACGGCCCTCCGTCAGCTCCGACAGGGCCAGACGGGTGGAGATATCCGGGTACAGGGGCCGGGCGTCCAGCCGGAATTTCCGCTTCAGCAGCGCCGGAGTGATGTTGGCGCTGCGGGTGGCCAGCACCGGAGTGATGCGGTTGCGGCGCATGGCCCGCAGGGCCCACTCCACGTTGCGGGAGGGCTGGTATTTGATGGCAAAGATGGCGATGAGCTGACCGTCCACCGCCAGAAAAACGCCGGTCTTGAGCTTCAGGTCACGGGGCAGGGACACATGGTGCTTTTTCATGAAATAGGCGCTGCCCATGGTGACAGATTCCCCACGGATGGTACCGCCGATGCCGCCGTCCTCGTAAAAACGCAGGTCCTCCAAATGCAGGTGGGTGCCGCCCTCGCTGGCCAGCAGCTGGTCAAACAGCGGCGTCAGCTGGCTTCCGGCGGCCTGTGCCGCCGTGGCGGCATAGGACACCACCTTGCCGATCTCCTCGCCGTACAGCTTCAGTCCGTTGAGGCTCACCGTTCCCGGTGGGAACAGGTCGTCATCCGTCACCACCATCCGCCGGGCGGCGGTGATGGCGGAGGCCCCGGCATAGCCCGCCACGGCGCTGCCGCTACGGTTCAGACGCCGGTTCAACGATGACAGGGGCAGCGTTCCCGCCACCGGCAGAGCCAGCGGCAGCCCGCCGGACAGCAGCGCCGACCAGATCCACAGGGGCCGCACCGGCTGCCCCTCCCCGCCGAAGCACACCACCGCCGCCAAAATGGAGGCAGCGGCCAGCGCCAGCGGTGTCAGGATGATCTGCCAGCGATAGGAGACATCCGGCTGGTGGGAGAGCCGGTAGAAGCCCTCCGCCGTTCCCTGCTGCTTGCAGGCCCCGGCGGGAGTCACGGATACGTTATAGGGCGGCTCACCCCCCAGATCGGCCAGCCGGAAGCCTGCGAGCCGGGCTTTGGCCGCCAGCAGCTGGCCCCACAGACACAGCAGCAGGGAGATGACCGGGACGGCCGCCAGCGGCAGCTGCTCCCCGCAGCCCAAGGCGGCGTAGACGCAGTCCCCCAAACACACCAGCGATGCCAGCAGCGCCGCCGTCTCGCAGGTGATGCGGCGCTGGGACAGCTGCTTGCGGGCGCTGCGCCAGACCCGGCCCGACAGGGCCAGTGCCAGCAGCAGCAATCCGCCGGGGATGATCCCCCGCAGCACGGGCAATGCCGCCCACAGCTGGGGAACATACAGCCCCAGCCCGTCCAGCACGGACAGCACCGTCAGCAACACCGCCTCCGGCAGCACGCACCAGCACTGGCGTTTTAAGCGGGCGCAGCGGCGCTTCTCGGCCCGGACGGCCACGTCCATATCCGGCTCCGGATCGGGTTCCGGCTCCGGCTGAGGCTCCTGCGGCTGCTCCCACAGAGTCTCCGTATCCTGCGGGATGGGGGTGGCGGTGCGTGGCCTTGTCAGCTTCTCCCACCAGTGCCGCAGCACCTCTCGCAGGGGTGGGCGTTCCTCCAGAATGCCGTCCTCCTGCTCCTCCAGCACGGAGGAGACCGTGTCGTTCATGATCTGCTCTAAGGAGACCTTGGGTGGCTCCTCTGGCTCCGCTGATCCCTGCGGCTCCTCCGCCGGTTCCTCCTCCGGGGCCTTCTCCTCTGCGGGTACTTCTTCGGGGGCGGTCTCCGCCGCCGGTTTCCCGTCCTCCTCCGGTACCGGTTGGTGCGGGAAGTGGATGATCTGGGTTTCGGACGGCCGGTCCTCCTCCGGCAGCAATGGGCCGCCGGAGGAAAATACCTCCTCCAGCACCTCCGCCGGGAAATCCATATCCACCGGGTCGGCGCCGGGGGTGAATCGCAGTCCCTCCGGCTGTTGGGTGGTTTTCACCGCAGCAGAGGTCTCCGGTTCAGCGTGGGGCTCCGGCTCTGCGGGAGCTTTCTGCTGAGCAGGGGCTTCTGCCGGAGCAGGCTCCGGGGAGTTTTCCTCCGCAGGCAGATCCTCCGTCCGGTACAGGTCGCTGCCGCTGCCGAACTCCGCCAGAATATCCTCCAGGGTAAACTCCGGTATTTCGTTGTGATCCTCTCGGTGTTCCATGGTACCTCTCTTTTAGATGCTCCGGGTCCTTACACGGTGCGCTGCCGCACCGCCTCATACAGCAGGATGGCAGCCGCCGCCGATGCGTTCAGGGAAGAGATCCTCCCCCGCATGGGGATGCTCACCAGAAAATCGCAGTTCTCCGCCACCAGCCGGCTCATGCCGTCGCCCTCGGAGCCGATGACAATGGCCGCCGGGCCCTTGAGATCGGCGTCATAGAGCCGGGTCGTTCCCTCGGCGGCAGTGCCGAACACCCAGATGCCCTGCTTTTTCAGATCCTTCAGCAGGGACGGGATATTGGCCACCCGTGCCACCGGCATATAGCTGACGGCTCCGGCGGAGGTCTTGGCCACAATGGCCGTCAGACCGGCGCTGCGGCGTTTGGGGATGATGACCCCGTGGGCTCCGGCGCACTCGGCGGTACGGAGGATGGCCCCCAGATTGTGGGGGTCGGAGATCTCATCGCAGACCACCAGCAGCGGCGGCTCCCCCTTGGCGGCGGCAGCGTCCAGCAGGCTCTGCACCGTCACATACTCCCGCACGGCAGCCAGCGCAATGACCCCCTGATGGGCGTGGGTGCGGCTCATATTGTCCAGCTTCCGCCGGTCGGCCTCCACCACCACGATGCCCTGGGCCCGTGCCTTGGAGGCGATGTGGCCCAAGGTCTTGTCCGTCTCCCCCTTGGCCAGATAGATCTTATCCATGGTCGTTCCGGCCCGCAGGGCCTCGATCACGGCGTTGCGGCCCTCGATGATGCCGTCCGCCTCTGCCTCCGGCCGTCTCTGTTCGTTGTCTCTCATAGGAATTTTCCTCGCAATGCATACATAATTGGTTTCAGTATACCATACTCTGGCCGGGAGATAAAGCGCCATTCATAGAAATTTTACAGGAAAATTCCCGCCGTTCGCCTTGTGAAGATATCCGAATTGTGATATACTACACGGAAATTAAAGCACTTCTGCGCCCCGCCCGGCGGGGCTGCATGGAAGGAGACCGACATGGATCCCAACAATAAGAAAGACCAGAAAAATAACCAGAACCGCAACCGCAATATGCGGGGGGTGGTGACCCTCATCATCTGGGCGCTGGTGCTGACGGTGGTGTTCAACTATATCAACGCTTACAGCAACAATCTCACCAAGCGGGCCAGCAGCCATGAGATCCCGTACAGCCAGCTCATCGACCTCATTCAGGAGGATCAGGTGGCGGAGCTGAAGATCGAGAACGGCGTCCTGTATGCCACCCCCGTGGACGGCTACGTCTACACCGAGGAGGCCGCCGATAAGAACAAGGAACCCAAGAGCTATACCCAGAGCGAGAAAACGCCTCTGATCCTGTATACCACCGCTCTCAACGACGCCAGCCTCCTGCCTCTGCTGGAGGAACACAACGTCAAGTACACCAGCCCCGTCCAGACCCAGATGAGCCCCATTCTGGAGTTCATGATCGCCTATATCCTGCCGGTGATCGTCATAGTGGCCCTGTTCATGCTGGTGATGCGGATCATGGCAAAAAACGGCGGCGGTATCGGAGGCATCGGCAGCGTGGGCAAGTCCAACGCCAAGGTGTATATGGAGAAGTCCACCGGTGTCACCTTCAAGGACGTGGCCGGTCAGGACGAGGCCAAGGAGTCGCTGGAGGAGATCATCGACTTCCTCCACAACCCCCAGAAGTACACGGCCATCGGCGCAAGACTGCCCAAGGGCGCTCTGTTGGTGGGCTCTCCCGGTACCGGCAAGACTTTGCTTGCCAAGGCCGTGGCCGGCGAGGCCAACGTCCCCTTCTTCTCCATCTCCGGCTCGGACTTTGTGGAGATGTTCGTGGGCGTGGGCGCCTCCCGTGTCCGTGACCTGTTCAAGGAGGCCGCCAAGGTGGCTCCCTGCATCATCTTCATCGACGAGATCGACACCATCGGCAAATCCCGTGACGGCGGCCGTTTCGGCGGCGGCAACGACGAGCGGGAGCAGACCCTGAACCAGCTGCTGGCGGAGCTGGACGGCTTCGATCCCGGCAAGGGCATCATCGTTCTGGGCGCCACCAACCGCCCGGAGGTGCTGGACAAGGCCCTGCTGCGCCCCGGCCGCTTCGACCGGCGCATCACCGTGGACCGTCCCAATCTGGCGGGCCGTCTGGCCACCCTGCAGGTCCACACCCGGAACATCCATCTGGCCGAGGACGTGAATCTGGAGAAGATCGCTCAGGCCACCGCCGGCTGCGTGGGCGCAGATCTGGCGAACCTTGTCAACGAGGCGGCCCTGCGGGCCGTGCGGCTGGGCCGCAGCGCCGTGAATCAGAATGACCTGCTGGCGGCCTTCGAGACCGTCATTGCCGGCTCCGAGAAGAAGGGTACCGTCATCACCGACGAGGAAAAGCGCATCATCGCCTATCACGAGGTGGGCCATGCGCTGGTGGCGGCCAAGCAGAAAAACGCCCAGCCCGTCAGCAAGATCACCATCGTCCCCCATACGCAGGGCGCTCTGGGCTATACCCTGCACCTGCCGGAGGAGGAGAAGTTCCTCATGTCCCGTGAGGACATTCTGGCGGAGATCCGCACGCTGCTGGCCGGCCGGTCCAGCGAGGAGGTGGTGTGCCACACCATGACCTCCGGCGCCGCCAACGACATCGAGCGGGCCACGGAGATGGCCCGGAATCTGGTGGCCCGGTTCGGTATGTGCGAGGAGTTCGACATGATGGCGCTGGGCAGCGTACAGAACCAGTATCTGGACGGCACCTACTCCATGAGCTGCGCTCAGGAGACCTACGCCGCCGCAGATCGTGCCGTCATCGCCATCATCCGCCAGTGCCATGAGGACGCCAAGCGGATGCTGGAGGAGAACCGGGAGCTGCTGGACAAGATCGCCGCCTATCTGCTGAAGAAGGAGACCATCACCGGTCAGGAGATGATGGCTATCATCGAGGGCCGTGACCCGGAGACGGTGGACAACTACGGCGCTACCCGTGAGGAGAAGCAGCCCCTGTTCCGTCCCTCCTCCCCGGAGGTCATCGAGGCCCCTGCCAAGCACATCCACATCGTATCCGAGCCGGTGCCGTCCCCGGAGGAGCCGCAGACCCCGGAGGAAAAGTCCCCGGAGGAAGCCCAGCCGGATCGTGACCCGGAGGAAAGTGAGCAGAAGTGACCCGTTCCCTGCGAAAGGAGGCAGGACCCATGAAATATAAACGACTACTGACGCTGGCGCTGGCTGCGGCCCTGTGCATCGTGGCAGCGGCTTGCGGTACAAAGAACAATGCGCCCGGCGCCGATACCCCCGCCAAGACGGACACCCCCACCGCCGCCCCCGGCGGCACCCAGACCGTGGGCGACACCGGCGACGGCACCGTCCGGGAGGACGGCTCCTACGTGCCGGGGCAGGTGAACCGACTGCGGCTGACCTATAACGGCAACGTCAGCTCCGCCCTGTACGTCACCTCGGCGGCCCAGCTGCTGGACTACCCGGAGCTGTCCGCCTACGACGATGCGTTCTTCAAAGACCATGCGCTGGTGCTGGTGCAGGAGTCGGTGAGCTCCGGCTCCGTGGAGGTGGGCATCGAGTCCGTGTCCCTGAAGGCGGACCACGCCGCCGTGGTGACGCTGACCCATCAGGGCCCCGGCGAGGGGCAGGTTGGCACCGCCGACATGGCCACATGGCTGCTGTGGACGGAGGTGGACACCGGACTGGAGGATTACCAGTGGACGGTGGCCAATCCGGCGCTGGAGTCCCAGCTGTCTCAGTATTGATAAAGCGATCCCCAACCCCCGTCTGCCACGCAGACGGGGGTTTTTCGGCGCACTTCCCTGCCGTACCCACTGGAAAATGCGGCGGAGATAGTGTATAATGGCAAAAGTGAGTAAAAAACAGGAGGGACCCTATGGACATCAGGCAGCGCTTACACCTCTCCGGCATGGACAGCCACGCCCCGGAGCTGGCCCGGAAATGGGGGCTGGGGCTGGAGGTCACGGACTTCTGCTACGCCCCCATGCTGGACGACCCCGCCACCCTTCCGGCGGTTCGGGAGAAGATGGCAGGCATCGACCATTTCTGGCTCCACGCCCCGTTTGCGGAGCTGGCTCCCTGTGCCGTGGACCCGCTGGTGCGGGAGGTGACGGCCCGGCGCTATCGTCAGGCTTTGTCCGCCGCCCGGCAGCTGGGCATCCGCCGTCTGGTGATCCACAGCGGCTATATCCCGCTGGTGTACTTTCCGGAGTGGTTCACGGAGCAGTCCGTGGCCTTCTGGCGGGAGTTCCTGCCGGAGGTCCCGGAGGATATGGTGCTGGCGCTGGAAAACGTCATGGACGAGACACCTCAACTGATGACGGACATCGTCCGTCAGGTGGACGACCCCCGGCTGGGCCTGTGTCTGGATGTAGGCCACGCCAATACCTGCGCCAGCCGGACACCTCCCATGGAGTGGATCGCCCCCATGGCCCCCTATCTGCGGCACGTACATCTGCACAACAACTTAGGGGATTGGGATCTCCACAGCAGTCTGGGAGAAGGCAGCATCCCTATGCAGCAGATACTGGCGGCGCTGCTGGAGCAGTGTCCGGAGGCCACATGGACCATCGAAAATCAGGACTGCGCCCCGTCCCTTGCATGGCTGGTGCAGCAGGGCTATCTCAGCGAGGAGTGACCTATGACAGATCAGGAATTGAAGCAGTACTGCGGGGCCGTCACCGTCCCGGATCGGGAGATCATGGACGCTGCCCGCCGCCGTCAGGCGGAGCTGGCCAAGCCCCCCGGCAGTCTGGGCAAGCTGGAGGACTACTCCATCCGGCTGGCGGGCATCACCGGACAGGTGCGCCCCCATATCGAGAAGTGCCGGGTGCTGGTGCTGGCGGCGGATAACGGCGTCACGGCGGAGGGCATCTCCTCCGCCCCCACCTCCGTGACTCTTTCGCAGGTCATCAACATGACCCGCCACAAGACAGGAATGTCGGCGCTGGCCCACTACTTCGGCAACGAGGTGGTGGTGGCGGACATGGGCATCGACACGGATCGCCCCATCCCCGGCGTGCTGGATCGGAAGGTGCGCCGCTCCACCGGCAACATCGCCAGAGAACCCGCCATGACCCGGCAGCAGGCCCTTCATGCGCTGGAGACCGGCATGGAGCTGGCGGCGCAGGCAGCGGCGGACGGCGTACAGGCGCTGGGCATCGGGGAGATGGGCATCGGCAACACCACCACCTCGGCGGCAGTGCTGGCAGCCCTGACCCACGCCCCGGCGCAGACCGTCACCGGCCGGGGCGGCGGGCTGACGGATGCGGCCTTTGAAAAGAAAAAACAGGTCATCGACCGGGCGCTGGCCCTGCATCGCCCCGACCCCGCCGACCCGGTGGGGGTACTGGCCGCCGTGGGCGGGCTGGATCTGGCCGCCATGACGGGGGCCTTTCTGGGCTGCGCCCAGAACCATGTCCCGGCGGTGGTGGACGGCTACATCTCCATCGTGGCGGCGCTGACGGCGGTGCGTCTCTGCCCCGCTGCGGGAGAGTATCTGTTCCTCTCCCACGCCTCCTATGAGATCGGCTACCGCATCGCCGCACAGGAACTGGGGCAGGAGCCCTGTCTGCTGCTGGGGATGCGGCTGGGCGAGGGCAGCGGCTGCCCGGTGATGTTTCAGATCCTGCGGGCCGCCTGCGCCGTCATGGACGGTATGGCCACCTTCCCGGAGGCAGCTATTGAGGACGACTACCTGACCCCCATCCGGGCGCAGGACAGCTTTACGGTGACGCCATGAGAATCCTTCTGTTAGGCGGCAGCAAAAGCGGCAAAAGCATGATGGGCCAGCATATGGCCCGGCGGCTCTCCGCCGGGGCGCCCATGTACTACTGGGCCACGCTGGAGCCCAGAGACGGAGAGGATCGGGCCATCGTCCGGCGGCATCTGGCGGAGCGGGACGGCTGGGGCTTCGAGACCATCGAGCAGGGACGGCAGCTCCCGCAGGCGCTGAAATGGGTGTCCCCGGCGGGGACGGTGCTTTTTGACAGCATTACGGCGTGCCTGGCCTGCCAGATGTTCTCCGCCCCGGAGCCGGACGGAGAAGCCCCCCGCCGCACGACGGAGGAACTGCTGGTCATCAGCCGTCACCCGGCCCACTTTGTCTGCGTCTGCGACGAGCTGTGGCGGGACGGCGTGACCTACGAGACGTGGACGGAGACATACCGCCGGGGCCTTGCGGAGATCTGCCGCAGGCTGGCGGCGGAATTTGACGTGGTATGTGAGCTGACGGCGGGACTGCCCCGCCTGTGGAAAGGAGCGTGGCGCTTTGAGTGAGTGGCTGGACGGGTTTTCCATGGCCTGGGGGATGTTTTTGGCGATCCCCTGTCCCCTGCGGCGGTGGAACGAGAAGGCTCGTGAGAAAATGCTGGTGTGTCTGCCGCTGGTGGGACTGGCGGTTGGCGGCATCTGGCTGGGCCTGTATCTGCTGCTGCGCCATGCCGCCATCGGTGGACTGTACGCCTTCCTCATGGCGGCGCTCCCGTGGCTGGTGACGGGCTTCATGCACTTGGACGGCTACATGGACGTATGCGACGCCGTGCTGTCCCGCCGGGAGCTGGCCACCCGCCAGCGCATCCTGAAGGACTCCCATTGCGGAGCCTTCGCCGTCATCGGCATGGTGCTGCTGGCCCTGTGCCAGTGGAGCGTATTCCTCTCCGGCAGCGCCGACGAAAGCCTGTGGGGGCTGCTGCTGATCCCGGTGGCCACACGGGCCTGTGCGGGACTGGCGGTACTGAAGCTGCGGCCCATGGGGACCAGCCAATACGCCGCCATGGGCCGCCACGGCGGCTATGCCGCGGCGCTGGCGGTGCTGCTGGCGGCGGCGATCGCCGTACCGCTGGTCACGGACCGCAGCTTCGCCCCCTTGGCGGCAGCAGCGGGCTACGGGCTGGCGGTATGGTACGGCTTCCGGCAGCTGGACGGCATGAACGGTGACATCTCCGGCTTTGCCCTGACACTGGGTGAACTGGCGGGAGCCGCCGTATGGACTTTGGTGAGGTGAGGATATGGACTTGATCATCGGCGGAGCATATCAGGGAAAGCTGACGCTGGCGGCGCAGGAGTACGGCCTGACGCCGGAGGATATCTGCGATCTGGCCGCAGACGATCCGGTGCCGGGTGTCCGGTGCTATATTCATCTGGAGGAGCTGACCCGGCGGCAGGAGGACACCGAGTCCTATCTCCCCCTGCTGGCGGCGGCAGAGGTAGTCATCGCACGGGAGATCGGCAGCGGCGTGGTCCCCATGGACGCCGGAGAGCGCGCCTGGCGGGAGCGCCATGGCCGCCTGCTGCGACAGCTGGCCCAGCAGGCCGGCAGCGTGCGCCGGGTATTTTGCGGACTGACGGAGGTGCTGAAATGAAGCTGACCCTGCTGCGCCATGCCCAGACGGAGGGCAGCCTGCGGAACCTGTATTACGGGGCGGCGGACATCCCCGCCCTGCCGGAGTCTCTGTCGGAGCTGCACCGCCGGGCCGGGGACTATCCCACGGCCCAGCGCTACTATACCAGCGGGATGCTGCGGACGGAGCAGACGCTGGCGGCCATCTATGGCAACGTACCCCACACCCGGCTTCCGGGCCTGCGGGAGATGGACTTCGGCGACTTCGAGATGAAGAGCTACGAGGAGCTGAAGGACACCCCGGCCTATCAGGCGTGGATCACCGACGTAGAGCACAACCCCTGCCCCCACGGGGAGAGCGCCCCGCAGGTGCTGCGGCGCAGCCTTGCGGCCATCGCCCCGGTGGTGCAGAGGCCGGAGGACGCCGTCTGCGTCATCCACGGCGGCGTCACGGCGGGGCTGATGATGGCCTGGTTCGGCGGCGGGCGCTATGACTACTCCGTCTCCCCCGGTCAGGGCTTTCAGGTGACCTTCCGGGAGGGCCAGCCGGTGTCGTATACCCGTATCCCGGCGGCGGAATAAGGCCCGCCGGACGGCGTTTTCCATCGGCAGGGGCAATTTTTTGCGCCGCCGGAGAGAAAATGGTTGCATTTTATAAAGAAGTGTGTATAATATATGGAGCGGAGCATCCTCTCCATATATTATGGCTCTACAACTTCATATCCGGGCTTGTAGCTCAGCTGGGAGAGCGTTCGGTTCGCATCCGAGAGGTCGTGGGTTCGAATCCCATCAGGTCCACCATAAGATCCACCGTAATTCTGATAGAATTACGGTGGATCTTTCTGTTGCTTCGGCGCCAGTTATCTGCTAAGATGAAATATGCCTATGCGAGAATTATCAGAGCACCTGTACACCGTCGAAAACGCTTGGAGCAAATTGCGTTAGAAGGGAAGAAAGCTAATGTACTATCACGCATCATCTGTTAAGGGTATTACACAACTAACGCCGCAGAGCTCGAATCATGGTATCCCTTTGGTTTATTTTTCCACAAAAAGAGAAAACGTATTGGTCTATTTGAGCAATTCCATTGAAAAGTATTGCGTGGAAACCGGTTTTTCTTATGATGGAAAATGCCAAAAATGGGGGCCGTACGGTTTTGGTAAAGATGGGCGGCAACGGTTGGAAGAGTATTATCCCAATGCTCTGATAAGCACATACAAAGGCGTATCCGGTTATATTTATTCTGCCGAGACAATTTCAGATTCCGGTTTTTCGGTTCCAATACCGGATGTCGCTACCAGTAGCATACCGGTCGATATATCCGGTGTGGAGTTTATCCCTGATGCCTATGAAGCAATTTTGCAGGCGGAGCGAGAAGGCCTGCTTACTATTATCCGATATGAAGAAATGAATGACAAAATGAAAGCATGGAACAAAAAGACGATTTTGGAAGAATACGAGAACGCATCCAATCATCCGGAGTATCGGCATTTCTTAAAAGGAAACTTTTCCGAAATTCTTTGTGGTCGATGACTGTGTATATCCTTGCCTGTGCCATAAGCAAAGAGCAACGATAAAAATCACTACTTTCCCTTAAATTGAAAATGCACCCCCCAAGCGTCCGGGGGTTCATTCTATTAAAGTAAGGCTATTTACCAAACAGGTATTGGACGAACACCTATTTCTTCAGCGGCGGTTTCGCCGTGAAGTGTTCGCTCTGATCCGCAACAGAAAAGTGCCGTCTTGGAATCACTTCCAAGACGGCGCTTCTCTGTTAGATGCCCTTGTGTCGTGCTATAACCTTTACAAACCAGATTCTGCGGAGGTCTTTTCCGTATAGCAAACCTTATTCGGCGGCGTTCAGACTGCTGTCCCACTTCCAGCTGCGGACCTCCGGCAGATCCACGCCGTTGTCCCGGATATACTGACGATGCTCCACCAGCTTATCCTGCATCTTCTGCACCAGATACGCCCCCCGGTTGCCCAACTGGGGCAGCCGACGGACCGTATCGATGACCAGATCGAAGCGGTCAATGTCGTTGAGAACACGCATATCGAAGGGGGTGGTGATGGTTCCCTCCTCCTTGTAGCCCCGCACATGGAGGTTCCGGTTGTGGCGGCGGTAGGTCAGCTCATGCACCAGTGTGGGGTAGCCATGATAAGCAAAGATGATGGGCTTATCCTTGGTGAACAGGCCGTCGTACTCCTCATCCGTCAGGCCGTGGGGATGCTCCGTGTGGGGCTGCAGCTTCATCAGATCCACCACGTTCACCACACGGATCTTCAGCTCCGGCAGTTCCTGACGCAGGATGCTCACGGCGGCCAGCGTCTCCAGCGTAGGCGTGTCGCCGCAGCAGGCCATGACCACATCCGGCTCCTGCCCCTGATCGTTGGAGGCCCAACTCCAGATGCCGATCCCCTGGGTGCAGTGCTTCACCGCCTGCTCCATGGTCAGCCACTGGGGCCTGGGATGCTTGCTGGCCACAATGACGTTGACATAGTTGCGGCTCTTGATACAGTGGTCAAAGCAGGACAGCAGACAGTTGGCATCCGGCGGCAGATACATCCGCACCACGTCGGCCTTCTTGTTGGCCACGTGATCCAAAAAGCCGGGGTCCTGATGGGTAAAGCCGTTGTGATCCTGCTGCCAGACGTTGGAGGCCAGAATATAGTTCAGCGAGGCGATATCCTGCCGCCACGGCAGCTCGCTGCACATCTTCAGCCACTTGGCGTGCTGGGCAAACATGGAGTCCACGATGCGGATAAAGGCCTCATAGCTGTCGAAGAAGCCGTGGCGTCCCGTCAGAAGATAGCCCTCCAAAAAGCCCTCGCAGAAATGCTCGGAGAGCATGGAATCCATGACCCGGCCGTCCGGGTCCAGATGGTCGTCGATGCCGGGGATCTGCTGGTCCAGGAAGCGGCGTCCCGTCACCTCGAACACCGCCTGCAGGCGGTTGGAGGCCGTCTCGTCGGGGGCAAAGATGCGGAAGTTGCGGGACTCCATGTTCAGCTTCATCACGTCCCGGACGTAGGTACCCAGCACATACATATCCTGCGCCTCCACGGCGCCGGGGGCCTTGACGTCCACGGCGTAGTCCCGGAAATCGGGGGTCCGCAGGTCCCGCAGCAGCAGTCCGCCGTTGGCATGAGGGTTAGCGCCCATGCGGCGGCCCGTGGGCGGGAAGGAGGCGATGAGCTCCACCGGCGTACCGTCGGGGTTAAAGAGCTCCTCCGGCTTATAAGAGCGCAGCCACGCCTCCAGCTGGGCAAGGTGCCGGTCGGTGTCTGTCCCCATGGAGATAGGCACCTGATGGGCTCGCCAGCAGTTCTCCACCGGCAGCCCGTCCACCTCCTTGGGGCCGGTCCAGCCCTTGGGAGTACGCAGCACGATCATGGGCCAGCGGGGCCGCTTGGCCTCGCCGGTCTTGCGGGCCTCCCGCTGGATGCGCTTGATCTCCCGGATCACCCGGTCCAGCACCGCCGCCATCTGCTGGTGCATGACCATGGGGTCGTCGCCCTCCACAAAGTACGGCTCCCAGCCGCAGCCACGGAAGAAGCACTCCACCTCCTCATGGCTCATGCGGGAGAAGATGGTAGGATTGGCGATCTTGAAGCCGTTGAGGTGCAGAATGGGCAGCACAGCGCCGTCGGTGATGGGGTTGACGAATTTGTTGCCGTGCCACGAGGTGGCCAGCGGGCCGGTCTCCGCCTCGCCGTCGCCCACCACACAGGCAGCGATCAGATCGGGGTTATCCGCCACGGCGCCGAAGGCGTGGGCCAACGAGTAGCCCAGCTCGCCGCCCTCATGGATGGAGCCGGGGGTCTCCGGCGCCACATGGCTGGGGATGCCGCCGGGGAAGGAGAAACGCTTGAAGAGCTTCTGCATCCCCTCCTTGTCTCTGGTAATGTTGGGATAGACCTCGGTGTAGCTGCCGTCCAGCCAGTCCTGCGCCACCATGGCGTTGCCGCCGTGGCCGGGACCGGAGAGATAGATCATATCCAGATCGTTGCGCTTGATGACCCGGTCCAGATGGGTGTAGATGAAGTTCTGGCCGGGGCAGGTCCCCCAGTGTCCCACGATGGTCTGCTTGAGGTCGCTTTTGACCAGCGGGCGCTCCAGGAGGGGGTTATCCATCAGATACAGCTGGCAGGCCGTCAGGTAGTTGGCAGCACGCCAGTAGGCGTGAAGCTGCCGCAGCTCCTGCTCGCTCAGCGGCTGCTTTTTGGAGAAGCGGATGCCGGTTTTGATGGTAGGCATGGAAAATCCTCCTTACTAAAAATATCCTTCACTGCTGAAATGTCCTCTGCTGCCGAAATGTCCTCTGCTGCCGAAATGTCCTCTGCTGCCGAAATGCTCTTTGCAGCAGATACGGTGAAACGGTCACAACAAAGTCTCCCCCGATCTGACCGATTTCTGACACAGACCGGACACATTTCTCACCCATCGCTGACACGAACTCTGTCCTGTAAATGTCCATTTTTGGTACCTCGATCGATATCGCCAATGGATAGGGGCAACCACGCCTGACAGCAATGGTAAGTACACCATAATACAAAAGTTGCCCTGCGTCAAGTCGAAGTATTCCTTCTCTTGGCCGAAAAAAGTTCTTTGGGGAAAATGCTTACCAGATAGGTCATACTTCGGTTATAGTAAAAATGTATCCGGTGGATCTGACCGGGTATCCCATAGAGAATGTGAGATCATAAATGTCACTCTGCCAATGTCGGACGGCGAAGGGGCATTTCTTTTTTGTGCTCCGGGATATGAGAGCAGCTCCAACGAACGCAGGAGGGCCGATCTATGCCGAAAACAAAATGGGGATCCGTTATTTTTACCGCCTACAAATTCTTTGACTCCAAGGAGCTTCTCTTTTTCGTGGTGCCGGAGGATATCCACACCGAGGGCTTCGCCGTGGCTCAGCACTCCTTACAGGGAAGCGCCGCCCTGCCCCCGGCAGAGCGTGCGGCGGCGGCCATTCTGACGGCCTGCCGCTGGTTGTCGGAGACACGGGCGCTGGTGTTCATGGAAAACGACGCCGAGTCCCTGCTGCGCCGTCTGCCGCAGGACATCCTCTCCACCCACTACCATGACGATGAGGGACACATCCGGGCGCTGCCGGAGGAGAGCGGCCTGTGTCCCCGTGGCGGCACCGCTGCCGGTGCCGCTGTCCGGGGCCTGATCCTGACGGTCTCCCATCAGGATCAGATGGGGCAGCTGTATCCGCAGGTCCTCTCCCTGCTGGTTCACGGGGCCTGCCGGGAGCCGTTTTAACAGGGGAAGGCTGCAGCGATGTGGCTTTTCCACGGGATATCGGTTCGCCCATTCTAACCAAGCATTTTACCCGATGGTCAAATTCCCCTAACTGCCAAGTCACAGGGAGGAAGGTACGTTCATGGAATGTGATAGTCCTGTTTTCTCATTGTCCGACACCTCCTGACGCTTTCATGATACGCAGAAAGCTGCCGAGGCACAAAGATGCGATATATTACAGGTAGAAAACAATAAGGCTCCGACCTTGTGAGCCAGAGTCTTATTGCTTGCCTTTGCGAATGTCACTTTCCGTATTTTGAAATTACCGCCTTATAGGGCTGTGACATGGCCTCTCCTTTTTCTGTTTTCAGAAGGTCATCGACTGCCGCAGCAGCCGAACCAACGGGCCTCAGATGACCTGATACTCCTTCAGCAGCTTCTCGATATCGGTGCCGTGGATCTTGCTGAGGGCCTTCTTCAGGACCATCTTTTCCACCAGATTCAACTCCATATCGATGGGTTTCTTGCCGTCCCGCAGCTTCACGGTGGCATCCAGCAGATCCCGGACATCATATACGCTGCCCCAGACCTCCGGCACGCCACGATCCACGTTCAGCAGGGTGTACACGGCCTCCATACCGGTCCGCATGGAGTACTCCGTGGTGAAGATGGTGTCACGGGGCGTCTCGGCAAACTGGCCCAAGAAGGCGAAGTTCACAGCGCCGTCGGGTACGACCTTGGGCCGATCGCCGTAGGCACGGGGCATGAAGAAGGCGTCGATATAGGGCATCATCACAGGGACGGTGTTGGCGCTATTGGCGGCCATGTCCTCGATCTCACTCTCCGGCACACCGATGTGATACAGCCACTCCATGCAGATCTCCTTACCGGTACACTCCCGCATAGGCTTTTTCACGTAGTCACCGGGCTTATCGGTGAACAGGGCGTACACCCATACCAAGCAGTGATCCTTGGGCTGCTGGCGGAACTGGGGCTGGCGGTTGATGGTCCAGCTCATGAGCCAGCTGGAGTCCTTCACAGTGACGATACCGCCGGTGACCACCTTGCCGGTGAAGGGATCCCGCTTGCAGATATTCTTGATATAGGGGATGATGCGCTGATCCAGCGTCTCCACCGTGGCGCTCATCCAGTTGGTCTGCTCCGGATCATAGCAGAACTTGTCCGGATGGCCGAAGGAGGGATCCTGAGCGGCGATCTTGCGCCACATATCCCAGCCGCCGCCCTCCTTGATCTCGGTGTTGTAGGGGGCGGGTGTATTCTGGCTGCCCATGGAGGAGTTCTCCACGCAGCCGCCGTTGGTGATGAACACCAGATCGTTCTCCGTCAGGTCGATGGCCTCGCTTTTGCCGTCCCGGAGGACGTCGATGCGCTTGGCCACCTTCCGCTCGGCGGTGCAGTCAAACTCCACGTTGGTCACCTGCACGCCGAAGTGGAACTGGACGCCGAAACCCTCCAGATACTTCACCATGGGCAGGATCATGGACTCATACTGGTTGTACTTGGTAAAGCGCAGGGCGGTGAAGTCGGGCAGACCGCCGATGTGATGGATATAGCGCTGGATATACAGCTTCATCTCCAGAGCACTGTGCCAGTTCTCGAAGGCGAACATGGTGCGCCAGTACAGCCAGAAGTTGCTGCCGAACACCTCATCGTCGAAGAAGTCGCTGATGCGCTTGTCCTGCAGCTCCTCGTTGGGGGTGAAGAACAGCTTCATGATCTCCATGGCGCCCTTGTCGGAGATGTCGAACTTACCGTCGGTATGGGCGTCCTCGCCACGGTTCACCGTGGCCCGGCACAGGGAGTAATTGGGGTCGGCCTTGTTGAGCCAGTAGTACTCGTCCAACACACTGACGCCCTCCGTCTCAATGGAGGGGATGGAGTGGAACAGATCCCACATGACCTCAAAGTGGTTGTCCATCTCACGGCCGCCCCGCATGACATAGCCGATGTTCTCGAACTTCCAGCCGTCGCAGGCGCCGCCGGCAGTGGGGCCCTTCTCCAGAATGTGGACCCGCTCGCCCTTCATCTGGCCGTCACGCACCAGATAGCAGGCGGCAGTCAGCGCCGCCAGGCCGCTGCCCACGATGTAGGCGGATTTGTTGTCCACGCCCTCCGGCTTTTTGGGATGGGCAAAGGCCTCATAGTTACCACTGGAATAATACATAGAAATGCGCTCCTTTCTGTTGACCGCTGCGCCGCCCGTCCCCTTCTCAGCACTCGCATGGGGAGCAACGGCGTCCTCGCCGGTATGTTTTCCTTTGATGATGAAAACATACACCTTGGGCGCAATTTGTTCAATAAACAGAAAAATCCCGGTGATAAGTTTTTTATCACCGGGATGGGAGATGTTCAGTTTTTTATCATTCCGCTCCGTTTGATGCAGGCTTGTCCGTCCGCATCCGTTGCAGGGCGGCCACCACATTGCCGTGGAGCACCAGCTCCAGCTTCTGCACCATGACCTGTGGGTCGCCCTTCATGTCCCCCTTGATCCAGTCCAGCATCAGTCCCACGAACAGATATTTATAGAGAGTGGCGATGAGTTCCTTGTCCTCCTGCCGCACGGACATCCCCTGAGCTTCCTCCTCCACCACACTCTCCAGCAGGTCATAGGTGACCCGGTAGAGGTAGTTCTCCACCTGCTCCCGGCTGACGGAGCGATAGACGTTCAGGATGAAGGGCTTGTTGTCCAGCACCGCCTGAAGGATCTGCAAAAAGCCCTGCTGCCACGTCTCATAGGTCTTTTTCCCCGCCAGCGCCCGGCTGGCGTCCTCCTGACAGCTCCACTCCACCAGATCGTAAATATCCTTGAAGTGGTAGTAGAAGGTCATGCGGTTGATGCCGCAGTCCTCCGCAATATCATTGATGGTGATCTTGTTCAGCGGCTTTTGCAGCAGCAGATGCTTCAGCGACGCCTCCAGCGCCCGCTTGGTGACCTGTGACATGGCGGCCCTCCTTTTCTTTCTGCCCTCATGATAGCCTCCCGGCCGCCGCCTGTCAATCCCCATCTTCGCCGCAGGGCGCAGGCGGTGATCACGAGTGTCTCAGAAGCACAGCAGCCCCGGCAGTTCTGCCGGGGCTGCTGTTGCTTCGACTTGCGAGACGGGCCTTACAGGTTCTCCTGCTTCAGCGCCTCAATGGGGTTTTCACTGCGGATCTTCCGGGTGGCATAGAGCATGGTGGCGAACACCACCACGAACACGCTGCCCACGGCGATGGCCACGCTGTACCACGGGATGTAGAACCGGGCGGCGATGCTCTGGGCCACGCTGCGATAGATGCCATAGGTCACCAGCACCGATACCGGCAGGCCCCACAGCAGCGCCCGTGCGCCGTAGATGATGCACTCGTAGTCCATCATCCGGGCAAAGCCCCGCTGGGTCAGTCCCACGGACCGCAGCATGGCGAACTCCCGGCGGCGCAGGGCGATGGAGGTAGAGATGGTGTTGAACACATTGGTCATGGAGATCAGGGAGATGAGGATGATGAAGCCGTAGGAAAACACGTTCACCACCGTCACCATGGCCCGCTGGCTCTCGCCGTTGGCGGCCAGATCCTGCAGCTCAGAGCGGCTGTTGCCCAGCTCCATCATGATCTGCCCCATGCTCTCGTAGGAGGCGGCGTGGTCGCTGCTCCTGAACCAGAAGGCGTCGGCGGCAGGGGCCTGCCCGGTGACGGTCTCATACATACTGTACGGGTACAGCAGATACAGGTCGCCGGTACCCAGGAAGTCGGGAGCCTTCTTCAAAATAGCACCCACGGTATAGCTCCGGGTGAGGACGGCCTCCGATGCCGGCACCGCCTGTGCCCGGCTCTCGTCCGGGGTCTCCCCCTCGCTGCGGGCGGTATAGTAATCGTCTATATAGTCCTCCGGATAGTACAGCACATATTCCGTACCGTCCCGTGTGATGCGGTCGCCCGTGGTGAACCAGCCATCCATGGGCTGATAGCTGCTCTCCGTTCCAGTGATGGGCAGGCTGCTGCCGTTCAGCAGGTGATAATGGTAGAGCTTATTGTACTTACTGTCCTCGGTGCTGCGCCAGATGTCCAGCATATCCCACGCCACCGCCTGAGGTGCATCAGCACGGAAGTAATCCTCCTCCGACAGGCCGTTGTCCCGCAGCAGCTGCCGGAAATCCTCATCCCGGAGGAAGTACATGGCGGCGCTGCGGTCTCCCTCCAGCCCGGTGTCCTTCCAGTAGTCCGGATCCATGTCCTCCTTGGCAAAGTGCAGGCTGGCGTAGCTGTCGGCGGTGTAGAAACCCGATTCCACGCCGTCGGCGGCGGCCAGCTGTCCCAGCCGCTGCTCCGGCGTCACGCCCTCCGGCAGGGCCTCGCTGTAATACAGCTGCACGCCCAGTGTGCTGTTGCCCCCCAGTTGGTCTACGGCGTCCGTCAGATAGGCGCAGAAGGAGGAGGCGGAGATGAACAGCGTCACGCTGAGGAACAGGCCCACCACCGTGGAGCGGTAGCGCTTGCGGTTGCGTTTGAAGTTCTTGGCGGCCAACATCCCGGAAAAACCGAAGAGCTTTTCCGTCAGGCGGGAGGTCCTGACCTCCCGGCCCCGGAGCTTCACGTCCTTGGTCTGGCGGATGGCCTCCACCGGCGACACCCGCACGGCACGCTTGGCGGGGATCCACGCCGAGATGATGGCCGTCACAAGGCCGATGCCCGCCGCCGCCAGCAGTGCCCAGCCGTTGAGCACAAAGTGCATTTGCAGGGCGTTGCCGCTCTCCCCCATCAGGAATCCGAAGCTGTCCCGCAGACAGTACAGGGTGATGCCGATGCCCAGACAGCCCACCAGCAGACCCAGTGGGATCCCCACGGCGCACAGCACCAGTGCCTCATAGAGGACACTGTCCCGAATCTGCTTGCGGGTGGCGCCGATGGATTTCAGGATACCGAACTGACGGGTCCGCTCCGCCACGGAGATGGAGAAGGAGTTATAGATCAGCGACACCGAGCCGAAGGAGATCATCAGCAGCAGGATCACCGCAAAGCTGTAGATCATCCGGTTCACAGAGAAGAAGGTGGTGGCGCCGTAGTAGTTCAGCAGGTCGGAGTTGGAGTACCACGCCAGTCCCGGATATTTCTCGGCATTTCCCTCCATATAGCTGTAAAAGCGGCTGGGATGGGCCACCCGGAAAAATTCATCCGTCTGATAGCCCTGCTCCTGACAGGTCAGGGCAGTATAGCCGGGGCAGGAGAAGGGCTCCGTCGTCATATCCAGCCGCTGGTAAAAGCCCACCACAGTGTAGGTGTGGGGCGTGGTATCTGTCAGCGTCTCCCCCTTCGTATAGGGGTCATCGGCCGTCAGTTCCTCCCCGTCCAGCGTCCGGTGGCCCAGCTCCAGCTCCATGGTGTCCCCCAGCGCATAGCGGACGCTGCCGTTGGACCACAGATGCTCCGGCAGAAGGATCTCCCCGGCCTTCTCCGGCAGGCGGCCTTGGGTCAGTCGGATGGATAGAAGGTCCGGCAAGTTGGGGTCCATGGACATGACCCGCAGATAGGGCTTATAAGCATTGTCCGCCCCTACCTGCCCCCAGCCCACCAGCTGCCACGCAGACTGCTCCGTGATCTCCTTTTCATCACGGCTCAGCTGCGACGCCTGCTGCTCCGTGATGCTCTGATAGCAGCCGTGGAACCGGCCTACGGTGTACTCGGCGGCCCCCACGAGATACTGCACGCCGCTGTAAGCACCCTCCGTCACGGCGGTGAACAGGGCCACCGACAGGATGATGCCCACGATGGTCACCCACGTCCGGGAGCGGTTTTTCCGCAGGGCCTGCCGGGTGTAGCGGTGAAAGACGTTCATTCCAGCACCTCCCGGATGCGCTCATCCCGTGTGATGCGGCCATCCTCGATGGCAATGACCCGGTGGGCCTGCAGGGCGATGTTCTCGTCGTGGGTGATGATGACCAGCGTCTGGCCGTACTTCTTGTTGGACATCTTCAGCAGCTCCACGATCTCCTGGCTGTTCTTGCTGTCGAGATTGCCGGTGGGCTCATCCGCCAGCACCACCGCCGGGGCGTTCATCAGCGCCCGGCCGATGGACACCCGCTGCTGCTGGCCGCCGGAGAGCTGATTGGGCAGGTACTTCTCCCGACCCCGCAGACCCAGCACGTCCAGCAGCTCCTCCAGCCGCTCCTGATTCACCTGTCGCCCGTCCATCAGCACCGGCAGGGTCATGTTCTCCACCACGTTCAGCACGGGGATCAGGTTATAAAACTGGTAAATGAGCCCCACCTGCCGGCGGCGGAAAATGGCCAGCTGATCCTCGTTCTGGGCGTAGACATCCTGCCCATCCACAAAGACCTTGCCGGAGGTGGGGCAGTCAACACCGCCCAAAATGTGCAGCAGAGTGGATTTACCGGAGCCGGAGGGGCCGATGATGGCCAAGAACTCCCCCTTCTCCACGGTGAAGGAAATGTCGTCCACCGCCCGCACCTGATTTTCACCCTGTCCGTATACCTTACTGAGATGCTGGATCTGCATCAGCTCCATAGTCGTGTCCCTCCTTGACTTTCTGTTGTCCAGTATACCACACGAAGGTGACGTTTCGGTGACAGGTTTCATTACAAAAACGTCACAAAACCGTCCCGGCGGAAGGGAAGTCTCTCAGAGCAGCCTTACAGAGCAGTCTCCCGACAGTAAAAGAGCAGCCCCGGCGGAAAATTCCGCCGGGGCTGCTTTTGTTCTTACCGTTGTCCTTGAAAGGCTTTTGTCATTGCAGAATTATTTTTTGCGGCGATAGGTGGGGACCACCGAGGCCACGATGTCCTTCATGTCCTCCGTCTCCTCCTCACAGGCCTTCTCCAGCCGATCCAACTGGTGGCAGAACTCCTCGTCGTCCATGACGATGGGCTTTCCGATGTGGATCAGCTTGTTGGAGGTCTCCTGCAGGCCCTCCTCCGCCATGAGGATCTCCTCATACAGCTTCTCGCCGGGGCGCAGGCCCGTGTAGACTATCTTGATATCCACATCCGGCTCATGACCGGACAGGCGGATAAGGTTGCGGGCCATGGTGTCGATCTTCACCGGCTGGCCCATATCCAGAATGAATATCTCGCCGCCCTTGGCGTAGTATCCCGCCTGCAGCACCAGCGACACCGCTTCGGGGATGGTCATAAAGAAGCGGGTGATCTCCGGGTGCGTCACCGTTACCGGGCCGCCCTCAGCGATCTGCTTTTTGAACAGGGGGATGACGCTGCCGTTGCTGCCCAGCACGTTGCCGAAGCGCACCGCCACGAAGTCTGTATTGGGGCTGCGGCGGTTCATCATCTGCACCACCATCTCGCACAGGCGCTTAGAGGCGCCCATGATGTTGGTGGGGTTCACCGCCTTATCCGTGGAGATCAGCACGAACTTCTTCACGCCGTACTTCACCGAGGCCATGGCCATTTTATAGGTGCCGAACACGTTGTTCTTGATGGCCTCGTTGGGGCTATCCTCCATCAGGGGGACATGCTTGTGGGCGGCGGCGTGGAACACCAGCTCCGGCCGGTACTTGGCCATGACGTCGTCCAGACGGCCCATGTCCCGCACGGAGCCGATGAGCACCTCCAGATTCAGCTCCGGATGGGTGTGGCGCAGCTCCATCTGGATATCGTAGGCGTTGTTCTCATAAATATCGAAGATGATCAGCTGTTCGGGGTTGCTTTTGGCGATCTGGCGGCACAGCTCGCTGCCGATGGAACCACCGCCGCCGGTGACCATCACCACCTTGCCGGAGATATACCGGCAGATCTCCTCCAGATTCACCTGAATAGGGTCACGGCCCAGCAGATCCTGCAGCTCCACGTCCCGGAGCTTGCTGACACTGACCTCTCCGTTGACCAGCTGGAACATCCCCGGCACCGCCTGCACCCGGCAGCCGGTCTTGCTGCAGATGTCCAGGATCTCCTTGCGGTCCTGTCCGTCGCAGGTGGGGATGGCGAAGATGATCTTATTGACCTGGTACTTCTTCACCGCATCGGGGATCTCCTGCCGCCCGCCGGCGATCTCCACACCGTCCAGATACCGGCGGCGCTTGCTGGGGTTGTCGTCGATGATGCACACCACACGGCTGCCCAGCCGGGGATTGGAATTGATCTCCCGGATCAGCTGGCGTCCGGCCTCACCGGCGCCGATCATCAGAATGCGATCCCGCTCGCTCTTCTCCGTGCTGATCCCCGCCATCAACTGGCGCATGAATCGGTAGGAGAACCGCAGCGCCGTGGTGGACATGAAGCTCATGATAAAGCCCGCAAAGTAGAAGGAGCGGGGCATATCGATCTTCAGGATCAGCACATAGGCCAGTCCGGCTGCCAGCAGCACGCCATAGGCCAGAATGATGCGGAACAGCTCGTCGATGCTGACAAAGCTCCAGATGCTGTTATACAGCCGGAATAGCTGGAACACCACCAGACAGATGACGATCCACGGCCCGATGATCTTCAAATACTCGTTGAGGTACATCTGAGGGATGGCCCCCAGACGGAACTCAAACCGCATCCACAGCGCCAGGAAAAAGGACCCGGCGATGCACAGCATATCCAGCACGAAGATCACCATCGTCCGCCGCAGTCCGGCGGTCATGGCTCTTTTGCCGTTTTCTTGTTTCATCCGTTCTTCCTTCCGGCGGCTCCGGCTGACGCCGGGCCGCCTGTCCTCCCTCAGATCTTCTCCACGTTCAGGGAGAAGTCTGCCTTATAGCCACGGAAGCGGAGGATGCGCTCATAGTCCTCCACATAGTCCACCTCGGCCCAGAACAGGCCGTCCATCTCCTCCACATATACCGGGCGCTTGCCCACCATTTCATAGAGGATATTCTCCCACCAGACGCTGTGCTGCTGGGTGCGGATCATGCCGTCCAGCTTCTCCATGAACTCCGGCATGAAATCCTTGCTGAAGCGGCCGATGCCGATGTACTCGCCGGTGATATCGCTGCCGGTGAGCTCCTTGCCGTACTTCACCAGCAGGCCGTTCTCGTACTTATACTTGTAGTCGGCCTCCTCCTTGCGGGTGCCGTCGGCAAACATCACCGGAGACTTATGGCACTCCAGAATGCGGTCCAGCAGCGTCTCCTCCAGATACACGTCGGCGTTCATGATGAGGGTGTCATCGTACTGGGACAGGAAGTCCTTAGCGAACCACGCCGAGGCGATGCTGTTGGTGACGTCGAAGAAGGGGTTATAGAAGTAGCGGATGCCCTCGTAGTCCTTCAGCGTCTCCTGAATGACCTCCGCCCGGTAGCCCAGCACCATGGCAATGTCGGTGATGCCCTTCTTGTGGAACAGCTCGATGGTGTACTGGATCAGCTTCTGACCGCCGATGTCCACGGTACACTTGGGGTTGCCGGCCAGATACCGGCTGATGCGGGTGCCTCGACCCGCCGCAAGCAACAGAACTTTCATGTTTCTTCCTCCTTGTAATGTGTAGCTTATGATCAGAATGTATGTGCTTCATCCGTCAGCAGCTTCGGGCGCAGCTTGGCCCAGCCGCTGCGGCAGAGCTTCATGAAAAGCTTGGTCAGGAAATAGTGCAGCAGTGCAAAGGCCAGTACCAGCAGTACGAACAGGGGGATATGCTCCTCCATAGGCTGTCCCATATGCTGCCAGAGGCGATGATTCGCTTCCAACACCGCATAGTGCGTCAGGTAGACAGAAAGGCTGATCTCCCCTAAAAACGGGATCACCCGCAGTCTGGCCAGCAGCGGACCGAGACAGCTCTTCCCCGACAGGGCGATGGCCACTGCCAGAGCCAGCAGCAACGTCACCAGCCATTGGTAATACCGGGTATCACGGTTCAGCATGGCCCACAGGCAGAAAACGTGCAGGCCCACCTCACCCACCGTAAGAAGTACCCTCCCCGCTTTACTCAGAGGGACCTGCGACAGGCTGCGGGCGAGAATCACGCAATAAAAGCCGATGTTCATGGCCAGCCAGGCCCGGAAGGTCCCCACGGTGGTAAAGCCGATCCATGTCTGAGTAGTTCCCACGGGGATGTGTCGCCACAGGCCATAGCCCAGCAGCAGGGACACCGGCATGAAGAAGTGCAGGAACCGCTTTTCGTCAAAGTACAGACAGCACCAGATGACAAAGCCCACCAGCAGCATGGCGCTCAGAGTCCAGGCCGGGACGTTCAGTGCCAGTGCGTCGTCGTTCATGCCGTTCCAGTTGACCAGCAAAATCTCCCAGATGTCCCCGGAAAAGTAATCCAGCAGATCCCCCGGTGAGGTAACGTGATCCAAAAGGATGCGTCTGGTGATGACCGTAAAGAGAAAGGCGGTCAGCGCCCAGGGAAACAGCCGCAGAAACCGCTGCTTCAAATACTGGTACGGCATACGGACAGACTGTCTCTCCTTTTGCCTTTCGTAGGTCAAAAACAGGAAGGCTCCCGCTGTCAGCAGGTAGAACTCTACGCCGTAATACCCGCCGATAAAGTACCTCGGACCCTCCGATCCTACACTATCCTGAAAGAAGTGGTAGAACACGATGACCCACGAATACAAAAATTTGAGAAGGTCTATCTCCAGATTTCTATGCTGCGCTTTCAAGCCTTCAGAATCCCACGGGCCATGAGGTCGTCAAAGGCCCGGAACAGTGCGTCGTTATCCTCCACGGTCAGGTGGCCGATGTGGCCCACCCGGAACACCTTATCCGCCAGCTCGCCGCCGTTGGGGCAGATGATAATGCCGTACTCGTCCTTCAGGGTCAGGAACAGCTGGTGGGCGGACACCTCCGGATTGTTGGGAGACAGCGGCGTCACCGCATAGGACAGGGAATCGGACACGATGTGGAAGGGATACTTCCCGATGCGGGAGCGGAAATCCTTGGCAATGGCACGGGTCTTGGCCTGTACGTTTGCAAAGCCGTCCCGTTTGATCTGATTCAGGCGGGCATTGATCTGGATAAGGATGCCCACCGCCGGAGTGAAGGGGGTCTGGCCCCGCTCCCCGTTTTTCAGGGCGGCCTTCAGGTCCAGATAGTAGCAGGCAGGGCGGTTGGCGTAGATACGCTCCACAGCCCGGCTGCTGAGTACCATCATGGAGATGCCGGGAGGCACGGCCAGCGCCTTCTGGGAGCCGGTGAACACCACGTCGGCGCCCCAACGCTTCATACTGACGTCGTCGGCCAGAAATGCACTGATGGCATCCACCACCAGCACCAGACCGTTTTCACGGCAGAAAGCGGAGATCATGTCCATATCATACAAAACGCCGGTGGACGTCTCGTGCATATTCACCAGAAAGCCCGTGTAGCCCTGTCCGGCATAGGGGGCCAGATCGGCGGGGGTCAGAGCATGGCCCTGCCGCAGCTCGATGGCCGTATGGGGGATGCCGTAGACCTCGCAGATCTCGCAGAAGCGGTGACCGAAGCTGCCGCCGGCCACCACCAGCAGCCGGTCGTCCTTGGTGAACACGTTCTGGGTGACGGCATCCATGGAGGCCGTGCCGGAGCCGGTGAGGAATACCGCTCTGGCATCCTCCGGAGCATCCATGAACTCCTTGAGCAGCGCCTCGTTCTCCTTCATCAGGGCGGAGAAGTCCGGCGTGCGGAAGTAGGGCACGGGGTCTGCACCGATCCGGGAGATCTCCTCCGAGATCTGAACCGGACCCACCGCAAAGTTGATATGATCCTTTTTGATGTCCATAAAACTATATTCTCCTTTCACCGGTACCTGTCACAGAGTACGCTCTGCCGCAGGCACCTTATCTTCCGTTTCCAGCATCAGCGCACCCAGCGCCAGCCAGAAAATAAAGGACACATCATTGATCTTCAGGAATACGCTGTTCATGAACAGCGCCTCCACCAGTCCGAAGGCCACCACCGCCAGTGTCGTGATCGTCCACAGGGACAGCTGCGGATGCCGCAGGATATAGCGAATCACCCGCACCAGCACCAGCACCAAGAAGCACAGGAACAGCCCTGCTCCCACAAAGCCTGTGCTGATAAACACAAACAAATAGTTGTTATGGGACTCGTAGACCAGATCCGTTTTCACCGTATCCTTGAACTGATCGGTAAAGTAGCGCACGATGTACATCTCCGGATGCTGGTCGCCGATATAGTCGTTGTAGTTGGACAGGGACAGTCCCGCAGGGCCGATCTCACCGGCAAGGGATATATAGTCCCTCCAGATCTCAAAGCGGTTGTTGGAGACATCGCCCTCCTGTGACCGCTCGATGGCATCCGGCTCCTCGACGACGGTACCCACGGCCATATGCTGCATACCAGCCCAGATACCCTCCGTACAGCCCCAGCACACCACCACAGCACACACACCGGCCAACACGCTGACACCCAGCCGTTTCAGCTGCTTCATACTGCCGCAGCGGTTACGCACCAGCAGCACCGTGAAGCAGAAGGCATACAGGATCAGGGCGATCAGGGCGCTGCGGGACACGCTGAGGATCACGTGCGTGACCAGCACCAGCGCCGCCACGGCCAGTGCCGCACGGCCCGCCCAGTGTTTTCCACGGGTCACGACCCCCTGCATACAGCCGGCAAACAGAAACATGCTGGTATATGCCGCATAGTCCAGACCCATGAACAGGCCGAACAGGCGGCTCTGATAATAGCCCTGCCGTGTCAGCTCCGGGCTGGTGGTATTGGGATTGGCGACATATGTATAGCCGATGCGGAACAGATATTGATACAGGCCCACGCAGCAGGCAATGCCCCAGATGACCAGCACCACATAGAACAGGTTCCGCAGGAACCGGCGCATCCGTTCCTTGCCTACCCGCTGGGCCAGACTGTACACCAGCGCAAACTGGATCACCACCCAGCACAGGTCAAAAAGGTTGTCCTTCACGCCGTAGCGCATGGTACGCAGGGAGGCGATGACATCCATAAAGGCCACGCCATACAGCAGCCAGCACCAGATACCTCGCCAGAGGCCCCGGTTGGTGAACAGATCCAGCGCCATCAGCACAGCGCCTATCAGTCCCAAATAGGTGGAAATGTGGTACAGCGGGGTTTTGGCCATCCACGTCAGCACCGGGGCGATCTGCAGCAGCACAAAGCTCACCACCGTCACGCCTACATACACCAGCACCGCCGTGTTCAGCCACGGAAGCCGTCCGATACAGCTCTCATCCCCGAATACCGCACGCCGCAGTTCTCTCTTTTGCATATGGTATAACTCCTACTTTGTATAGATTATGCGGCCTTTTTCCCCTTGGGCAAAAAGCGCAGCAGAATGCCCCACAGCTGCTTCCACTCCGCCGTGCGTCCGGTGACGCCCAGCCAGATGCCGGGGTAGATAACGCCCACGATGACGCACCTCAGCAGCAGTGACAGGATGGTATTGTCCGGTGACAGCCACCGGCACGCACCGTAGCAGGCGGCGCAGGCGGCAAAGGCCAGCAGCACATAGCCCAGCAGCTTTCCCATGTATTCGTTCCAGCTGCGGTAGAACTGGTACTTCACCACCACCCACGCTTCCCACGGGGTATAGATGAAGAAGAACACCAGAATGGTGGGAACCAGCACGCCGGCGATGCTGCCGGTGGCCTTCACCATCCAGATGCTGCCCACCAGATTCACGGCCATGCCCACATAGGGCTTGAGCCAATCCTCCGTCCACAGGCCCGCTGCATCCCGGTAGGTCAGCTGCATGATGCGGAACATCCACGAGAAGAAGTACAGCACGATGAGCATCATCAGCCGCTCATCCAGCAGATACTCCGGGCCAAGCCACACGGCGGCGATGAAGGGCTGGTAAAAGCACAGCATACACGCTGCTGCGCCGCCCACCAGCGCCACCCAGCCATAGGTCATGGTTTTGAAGAACCGGTAGTTGTCCTCACGGGAGTCCGTCAGCAGCTTATTGCCGATGCCGGAGAGGCTGCCGTTGGTGACGATCTCCACCAGGCCATTGACGGCGGTGAGGATATAGTAATAGTTGCTATACAGCGACAGCGCCGTCAGTCCCAGAAAGGAGGAGATGATGATGCTGTCGATGCTCACCAGAAAGGTGTTGCCCAGCTTATGGCCGAACAGCGTCCCCACCCGCTTATAGATGTCCTTTTTGGTCACCGGGTCCAGCTCACCCTGACACACGATGTCCGGGTAGTGCTTCCGGGCCGCCAGATACACCGCCACGTTGTTGGGGATCACCATCAGCGGCAGCAGGATGATATAGGCATAGTAATTGGAGAAGATCAGCAGCACCGCCGCCTGCAGGGTATACTGCACCACATAGCGCACGGTGGAGATCTTCAGCGTCACGTCGTTGCGCTGAAAGGCGGTAAACGTGGCGTTGTTATAGGCGAACATCAGGTAATCCAGCACGCTCTCCGACAGATAGATGGCGAAGAGGACGTACAGGTTCACATCCGGCGGACACTCGTTTTTCACCAGCCATGGCAAAAACGGCATCACCGCCAGACCCATGCCCAGAATCACCAAACCCACGATGCGGTAGACCTTCCGGTAGAATTTCAGCATGGCGCACAGGGCCGGCTTGTCATCCTCGGCGATGGCCTTGTACATGGTGAACACCAAGGAGCTGTTAAAGCCCAGATTGGCCAGATTCAGCACCGTCAGCACGGAGGTGAACAGGGTGGACAGGCCGTTATACTCCTGCCCCAGCTCCTTGATGATAATGGTTTTGATGGCAAACGGCCCGATGAGGGTAGCCACCCGGTAGATGGCGCCCCAAAGGGTATTCCGCATGGTATTTTTGGCTCGTGAGAGCTTTTTCATAGCATCCGTCCGTTCTCTCAGTTTCGGGAGCGGCTCATGACCGCTCAAAGGCGGAGGGCCTGGGGAAGGCCCGCTGGAAGATATCCACCAGCTGCTGCCGCTCCGTATCGAAATCGAAGTCCATGGGGTCGTCGTTGACACAGACCACCCGGTACTTCCCGCCCCGCAGCAGCCGCTCCACCTCCGACTCGCTCTGCTTGCCGATGGTAAGATAGGTGCTGTCGGGCTTTTTGGGGGCGAACCGGCCGCTGGCCAGCTGCCAGTACCGGAACAGATACTGGTTCACGTCCGCCCGGTCCCGGAACTTGTGGCGGCAGGTGGCGTCCAGCACCTCCGGGAACCTGTCCCACACCTCCTCCAGAGTGCTCTTGCAGAAGGAGACGCAGGAGTGGTAATTGCGGAAGCCTGTGAAGTCCCCCCACGGGAGGAGGTACAGGTTATACAGCAGGCCCTTCCCGTAGCCGGGATAGAACCACTTGCCGAAATTCTGCCGGATGACACTGCGCTTATCGAAGCTCATGTTCACCAGCGCCATCATATTCAGCATGATATAGGGCATGAAGTTGGCGGTGTCGTTGTTTTTGATGACGCCCATCACCGCCGTGTCACAGGGCAGGCCGTCCCGGAAGAAATCCTCCGGCCGGGAGGGCTTCATCAGGTACACGTCGTCGTTGAAATAGAGGAAGTGCTCCGCCAGATCCGGGATGCGGTGCATATTCAGCTCGATGGTATGGGAGCTGAAGGTAGGCAGATACTCCTCCGGGATGAAGTCCCGGTGGTTGACGATGTGCAGCTTGGGATGGTCAGGCTCCAGCCATGCAGGCAGGTGTCCGTAGGTCAGCAGGTGTACCTTTCGCACCCACGGAGCATTCTGCTCGATGCCCCGGAACCAATAGCGGAACAGCCCCCACTCCCGGTAGCGGGCGGGGTGATTGTCGGCGCTTTTGGCAGCCCGGTATTTGGCGTGATCCGCCTGCCAGACCGGGTCAGACCCGTCCACCCATGGGATCACGATGTCAATGGGATGCTCCGTCGTACTCATTGGTCCTGTGCTCCGTCCTTTTTCTGTTCCTCGGCGGCGCAGTCCAGACAGAAGCCCACGGAATAGTGCTTCTCCCGGTCGGCCTCCGGCGGGATGACCCAGTAATCGCCGTACTGATTTTTCAGATAGGTATCCGGGTCGTGAGGCAGGTTGATGGAAAAGTCCTCAAACGGTCCCTTGATGGGGGGATAATATACCTCTTTGGGCATAATATGTCCGAAATAGTGGCCGATATCCGTGGGAACGGCCCACAGCCCCGTGTCCTTCTTGCACCGCACGAAGCGGTCAAACAGGTCGCCCCACTTCTTATAGGGACGGAAGGAGAACAGGAAGCCCACTGTGCACCGCAGGCCATAGTTGAACTTTCCGGCGGAGGACTGGCTGAAGAACTTCTTCTTCTCCGGGCTGCGGTAGTGGTAGAACAGGGTGGATACCGCAATGTATTGCAGGCCCATGGCCGTTACGCCCTTGATGCCCCGGACAATGGGGTTTCTGGGGACGGACTCAATGGCGAAGATATCGATGTGAACGCCCTTGGGAAACGGCGTGTTATAGTCCAGAAACGCCGCTTTCAGGGTGTTTTTCTTATATACGGCGGAGATCATGCTCTCCAGCTGGTACTTATCGGAATTGGGGGTGGTGAGCTCGTACTTGTCCCCCATGCACTCCTCGAACAGCTCCACGAAGCGGTTCAGATCCTCACGGGGCATGAGGATATCCACGTCGTCGTCCCAAGGGATAAAGCCCTTGTGGCGCACGGAACCCAAGGCCGTACCGCCGGCGGCCATATAGCACAGGCCGTGCTCCTGACACACCCGATCGATGTCCTTGATGATCTCCAGAAAGCACGCCTGCAGCGCCTTCAGTTCCTCCGGCGTCAGCTCGTGCATCATCTCCGTCTCCGGTGCGATCTGCATACACTTCCGGGTGGAGAACATATTTCTCAGCTTCGACATGACTCTCACGCTTTCTTTTCATCCACACAGTAGTGGATGCCCTTATACTGCTTGTAGCTGTGCTCCAGATCGATGAATACCGCATCGTGGCGGTAGACCCGCTCCTCCGGAGGCGGCAGCTGCATATAGTCGCCATAGGAGATGGTCAGCCACTTGTCATAGTCCTCCGGCACCGGCATCTGATGGCCCTCGAACTCCAGATACGCCGGGTGGCGGAACCACCGGATGGGAAACCGCTGGCGCATGATGGTGGCGCCCTCGCCGAAGGAGGAGACGTACTCCGCATCCGCCAGTGAGTAGCGGCTCAGCCGCTTTTCGGCGCCCTTCCACATCTTGTACCGGGCCTTGAAGGACGGCACCAGCGTCAGCGCCAGCTTCTCGGCGTAGTAGGTGACCTTGCCCTTGTGGGCGGGCAGGCGCTGGAAGTTGAAGCAGCAGTACATCATGGAATCCACCATCTGCCACAGCTGCTTCCACTTGGACTTGGGTACGGCGTCCAGCGGGATCACGTCGATCATCAGCCCCTGATGGATATCCAGATCCACGCTGTGACGGTTGATGAAGGTGGTGTTGTTGTCCTTGATCTCCGTGGCGGAGTGACGGATGTTGAATCGATCGTTGGAGCGGACGCAGGAGTAGTGCTCTGTGTCCGCCTTTTCGTCCCAGATACGGCAGAGCTTTTCATAGTCGTCCCGCAGCATGAACACGTCCACGTCGTCGTCCCAGGGGATGAAGCCCTTGTGGCGCACGGCGCCCAAGCAGGTGCCGCCGGCCAGCACGAAGCCCAGTCCGTTCTCCTGACAGAACTTCTGAAAATACAGCAGGATCTCCAGGAGCTTGCTCTGGATCTCCTGTATGGTGACCTCTTTCTTTTCTTCCATAGTTGACCTCTCACCGCCACCCGACCCGCAGGGGCAGGCGGCGTCCTCTTTGTTTTGTTCTCCGGCTATCGCCGCAACGGAGTATTATACTCCCTGCGGTCCGGAATTGCAACCTCTGTGTCCGCCCTCTTACAGCACAGCCTTGACCGTCCGCAGCATGGTCAGCAGCTCCTGACCCAAGCCAAAGCGCCGGATGCTCGCCAGATTATATGCCATTTTCCCCGGCAGCACCTGCTGCACATACGTCTCGTCCACGTCCTCCGCCTTGTCCAGCAGCTCCGCCTCGTCCTTGTAGCGGATGCTGGCCTCGGAGGTCACTCCTGCCGGCAGCAGGAGGGTGGCCATCATCTCCGGGGTGTAACGGGCCACGTACTTGGGTACCTCCGGCCGTGTCCCCACAAAGGACATGGAGCCGCCCAGCACGTTCAGCAGCTGGCCGATCTCGTCCAGACGGCAGCTTCGAATGACCTTGCCCACCCGTGTGATGCGGCTGTCGCCGCTGACCGTCACCTGACTGCCGATGCGGTCGGCATTCTGCACCATGGTGCGGAACTTGAAAATGCGAAACTCACGCCCGTACTGGGTCACCCGCACCTGCCGGTAAAACACCGGACCGTGGGAGTCCAGCTTGATGGCAATGGCCAGCACCAGAAACACCGGGCTCAGCAGCACCAGCAGCACCAGCGATGCCAAAATATCGAACAGCCGCTTGCAAAGCAGACTCCCCTGCTTCCTTCGCAGCAGGTCATAATACGGGCGGACTTCCTCCGTCTGCATCTCCTGCGGCAGATCCTCCCATTTCCGCAGCATCACCGGAGGTACTCCTTCACGATATCCGTAAACTGCTCCGTCACATAGGCCGCATCCTCGTCGGAGAGGCGGGTGTGCAGAGGCAGTGTGATGAGGTTTTCATAGTGGTGGTAGGCATTGGGATAGTCAGCGATATCAAAGCCCATGGCCTTGTAGGCCGTCATCATGGGCAGGGGCTTATAGTGGACGTTGCAGGCCACGCCCCGCTCCGCCATCCGCAGGATGATCTCATTGCGCTCCTTTTCCCCGATGCCGGGGGTCCACGTCAGGTACAGGTGGCCGGAGCTGGTATAGTCCGGGGTAAAGTGGGGCAGGGTCCGGATGCCCAGCGGGTGCAGGGCTTCATCATAGCGCTGGATCAGCTGATGCCGCCGCTCCAGCAGGCCGGGATAGCGCTCCAGCTGCTTCAGGCCTATGGCGGCCATGAGGTCCGTCATGTTGCACTTATACCACGGCCCCACGATGTCGTACTCCCACGCCCCCAGCTTGGTCTTGGCCAGAGCGTCCTTGGACTGGCCGTGGAGGCTCAACAGCTGATAGCGGTGGTACAGCTCCTCGTCGTCAAGACCCGGCAGCGTGCGCCACGCCGATGCGCCGCCCTCGGCGGTAGTGAAGTTCTTCACGGCGTGGAAGGAGAAGGAGGTGAAGTCTGCCAGAGCGCCGGTAGGCACCCCGTGACGGGAGGCGCCCAGCCCATGGGCGCAGTCGGCCACCACGGCCACCCGGCCCAGTGCCTCCTGCACGTCGCCCTTGGGACAGAACAGTGCCTTTTTCCCCTCCACCGCCTGATAGATGCGGTCATAGTCGCAGGGGATGCCCCCCAGATCCACCGGGATCACCGCCTTGGTCCTTTCGGTGATGGCCCGCTCCATCTGGTCATAGTCCATCTCCAGCGAGTCCTTCTGGCTGTCGATGAACTTCACCGTGGCCCCCACATGGATGGCCGCCGCCGCCGTGGCGGTATAGGTGTACGCCGGCACCAGCACCTCGTCGCCTTCACCGATGCCCAGCACCCGCAGGTTCATCTCCTCCGCCGCCGTAGCGGAGTTCAGGCACACCAGCTTCGCCGCATGGCAGTACTCTGCCAGCTCCTTTTCCAGCTGCTTGGTGCGGGGGCCGGTGGTGATCCAGCCGGACCGCAGGGCCTCGCACACCTCTTGGATCTCCAGCTCCGTGATATCCGGAGGGCTGAAGGGTATATTTCGCATATCGATACGCACTCCTTAGTCGGTTTGATCCGTTTCGTTGTTTTTCAGTCTGCGCCCGGTCGGGCGGACTTACATATTGTGAAATTATACTACAACCCTCGGCAAAATGCAACCGGCGGCGGCAGGTCATTTCACACTTCCCGGCGGTTTTTATGAATAGAAGGTAAATTTTCCTTTAATCCTGCACTTTTCCCCCGGCTTGGTGGGGCTTATGAGGGCATCTATATCGTGCCCTTATACCACCGCAGGATAAACCGTGCGCCGCCGGTAAGGACATTTTCCGCCTGCACTGTGCCGTTCTGCTGGGCCAGCACCTGACGGGAGAGGCTCAGGCCGATGCCGAAGTTGTTCTCCCCGGCGTTTTTGCCCCGGTAAAACCGCTGAAAGAGCCGGGGCAGCTCCTCCGGGTCGAAGCCCGGCCCATCATCCTGCACCGTGATCTCTGTGAAAATGGCTGTCTCCCGTGCCGTTACCTGCACCCATGAGGCGGCGTGCTCCATGCAGTTTTTCAGAATATTTCCCAGTGCCTCCGTGCTCCACGGCACATCGCAGGTAAGCCGCTCCTCCCCCGCCTGAGCGGTGAAGCGGATGCTCCGCACCTCCATGGGGACCTCCAGCGGCTCCGCCGCACGGCGCACCAGCTCCGCCGCCGTGGTGTCCTGCGGGTGGAACACCACCGTCCCGGCGTCCAGCTGGGCCATTTTCAGCAGGGCCTCCACCAGCCACTCCATACGGCCCGTCAGCTTCTTCAGCTCCCGCATCAGTGCCAGACGCCGCTGGGGCGTCAGCTCCTCCTGCTCCAGCAGGGACAGGGTCAGGCGCATGGCCGTCAGGGGCGTCCGCAGTTGGTGGGAGATATCCGCCATGGCATCCGCCAGTCGGACACGCTCCTCCTGCTGACGCTGGGCGTTCTCCCGCAGCCGCACCGTCATCTTCCCGATCTCGCTGCGGAGGATGGCCAGTTCTCCCTCCTCCTGCTGGGGCAGCATCTGCTGCTCCTGCCCGTGGAGAATGCGGTCAATGTCCCGGCTCATGCGCTCCAGTTCCCGGTAGCGCCGCCGGGTGGAGCCGTACCAGATGGTCCCGCAGACCGCCCCCAGCCCCAGCGTCAGCAGGCCGCAGATGGGATACAGCAGGGCCGCCGCCACGGAGCACACCGCCGTGGCCAGCAGCAGCCACAGGGCCGTCCGCCGCACCTCCGTGTTCTTCCAGATGCTCATGCGTCCACCATGTAACCCATTCCACGCACCGTCCGGATGATCTGTGGGTCTGCGGGATCCTCCTCGATCTTCTCCCGCAGGCGCTTGATATACACCGTCAGGGTGTTGTCATTGACGAAATCCCCGGCGGCGTCCCAGATCTCCTCCAGCAGCTGCGACCGGGAGAGGACCTTTCCCCGGTGGCTCAGAAACACCAGCAGCAGCCGGTATTCCAGCGCCGAGAGATACACATCCCGGCCGTCTCGTGTGACCCGCCCCTTCTCCGTATCCACCACCACGCCGCCCAGCGGCACCAGCGTCTTCTCCTTGCCGTACCGCCGCAGCACGCTGCGGATGCGGGAGACCAGCTCTCTGGGCCGGAAAGGCTTGGCGATGTAGTCGTCGGCTCCCATGTCCAGCCCCAGCACCACGCTGCTCTCATCGCCGGAGGCGGTGAGGAAGATCACCGGCAGACCCCGGCTCCGGGCATAGGCGCACACGCCGAAGCCGCTGCCCTCCGCCAACTGCACATCCACCAGCAGCAGCCCCGGAGCCGTCTGCTCCACCAGCTGCCTGGCCTGGGTCTCCCCGGTGGCCGTCTCCACGGAAAAGCCCTCACTCTGCAAAAATGCCGACAGCGACGCCGTGATCTGTGCATCGTCCTCCACCAGCAGGATCCGCTCCATAAGCCCCTCCTTCCCCGGCGTTATCCCACGGGATAGCGCCAGCCGTCCTCGATCTCGCCCTTTCTGGCCCGGCCCATGAGCTCACGGGCCACCTCCTGCACCGGCCGCTGCCGGTACAATATCTCATAGACGCACCGGCAGATGGGCATCTCCACGCCGGTCTTTTCCGCCAGCTGGTGCATACTGGCGGCGGCATAGTAGCCCTCCACCACGCCGCCGGTCTCCGCCAGCGTCTGCCCGATGGACTTGCCCTGTCCCAGCAGGATGCCCGCCCGGCGGTTCCGGGAGTGCATGGAGGTGCAGGTGACGATCAGGTCTCCCATACCCGCCAGCCCTCCGAAGGTCTGGCGGTCGCCCCCCAGCCGCTCCCCCAGATGGCACAGCTCCACCATGGCCCGTGTCATCAGCAGGGCTTTGGTGTTGTCCTGATAGCCCATACCGTCGCAGATGCCGCAGGCCAGCGCCACCACGTTCTTCAGGGCGCCGGACAGCTCCACTCCCACGATATCGGGGCTGGTATACACCCGGAAGCGGTCGTTCATAAAGGCGTCCTGCACCGTGAGGGCAGCCGCCTGAGACACGCTGGCCGCCACGCAGCCGGTGGGGAGCCCACGGCCCACCTCCTCGGCGTGGGAGGGGCCGGACAGGGCGGCGATGGGAAAGGCTCCCCCCGTCTCCTGCTCCAATATCTGGCTCATCCGCAGGTGAGTATCCCGCTCGATACCCTTGGCCGCCGTCACCAGCAGCGTATCGGGGCGCAGCAGCGGAGCGGCGGCATGGGCCGTCTCCCGCACGGCGTAAGACGGTACCGCCACCACCACCAGCTCCGCTTCCGTCAGGCAGGTCATATCCGCCGTCAGGCGCAGCTCCGGCGGCAGAGGGACTCCCTCCAGCCGAGGGTTCTCTCTGGCCCGCTCCATATACGCCGCCTTCTCCGGCACGTGGGACCACAGGGTCACCGGATGTCCGTTCCGGTGCAACACCAGCGACAGCGCCGTTCCCCAGCCGCCGCTGCCCAATACCACCGTTTTCATGTCACGCCTCCCGCTCTCCTCTCCGCCGGGGATGTCCTTCCCGGCGGCAGGAATCTATATTCCGTGATATTTTACCACAAACGGCGGACAGTGCCAAGTGGTTTCCTTCGCTTTTCCCGGTGACAATGCCGTCACCTTGACGGCGGCTGAACGCAAAAAAGCGCCGCACACCCAAATGGCTGAATATCGTTGCCACGCTCTTCAGCAGCGATGAGAGATAGGAGGACTCCAGAAACTCCTCCATCTGGCCGGCGTAGTTATCATAGGTACGGTTCACCGCATGGTTCAGGGAAATGCTGATGATGGCGATGGCCCGTGCGATATCCAGATAGTAGCTGCGCCCGCCGGTCAATGTTTTTTCCTGCATAGGCGTGTCCTCGGAATGGAAGTTTATGAGGAATTTATGAACGGAAGCTTAAGAAGCTTAAGACGTTAGCATTACATAGGACACGCTGTCGGATTGCAAGAAAAAATATGTCCAATTTTGTATTTTACATGGACTTCATGGAGATTCTGCGGGGCGCCACAGAAAGGCCGGCGCATCCGTTACGGATGCGCCGGCCTTTCTATGTGTATCCATAGGTCGCTGAATCACTCCACCAGCCCGTATTTGACCTTGATGCGGTCCAGCTTTTCCAGCATGGGCTCCGCCAGCAGCAGCAGGAAGATCACCGTGGCGCAGGCGTGGACACAGTCCATGGGGAAGCCGGTGATATAGTACGTCAGCAGCGTCTGCCAGTTCATCTCCGCCCCGTAGATCAGCGCCGACACGGGGTTCATGATGGCCCCGTAGATGACGAAGGTGACGATGCCGCCGAACACCGCCAGAGCGCCCCGGCTGCGGCGCAGCCAGCCCTTGCGGAACAGCACTCCGGCCAAAAAGCCGATGATGCCCATACTGAACATCTGGAAGGGTGTCCACGGCCCCTGCGAAAAGAGAACGTTGCTGGCCAGCATGGTCATGGCCCCCACCAGAAAGCCCGTCTCACCGCCGAAGGCCACTCCGGCGATGATGGTCAGGGCCATGACAGGCTTGAACTGGGGCAGCATGAAGAAGGCCGCCCGGCCCGCCACGCCCAAGGCGCACAGCACGGCGATGATGGTCAGCTCCCGGGCCTGTGGGCGTCGGCCCTCAAAGACCATGAAAAACGGCAGCATACACTCCAGCATCACCAGCAGGGCGGTGATATAGTAGTGGGTGCGGCCAAAGAGGCCTACGCACACCACCAGCGTCACGGGGATCATCAGCAGGATCAGCACGGAGGCCACCACCGTGCGGCGGGAGAGCTTCCGTTTTTCCACCGGAGTCTGTACCTGCACCGGCGGCGGCGCCCGACGGCCGATAGAGGCCACCAGCACGAACATGGCCACCAGAAATACGCCGTAGGTGGCCAGCGTCTGCCACCCGGCAGCAGAGACCTTGCCGCCGCCCACCAGCGCCGTCAGATCCGTCTTGCGGGTAGCCATCCATAGGATCACCAGCGCCACGGCGCCGGACACGGCAGCCAGCGCCTTGCGCCACCACGGAAGCTTCGGAGGCTTCCAGTCGGCGGACTCCTCCGCCGCCGGCGGCAGCGGTGCATAGGTGTGCTGCACCTCCGGCTCCGGTGGGACGGTGCCGCCAATACCGGCCATGACGTCCTCCGCCGTGACGGCGTGGGGCAGCAGCCCACGGGCCATGCGGTCAGCGGAGGTGGTGTAGAAGCTGTTGCCGCCGAAGAAGGCACGGGGCGTCCCCTCGGCGGAGATGCTGCCGTCGAAGAACAGAGCGCAGCGGTGGGCATAGCGGGCGCAGAATTCCACGTCGTGGCTCACCATCAGCACCGTCACGCCGCCGGAGAGCAGAGAGCGCACCATGGCGGCAAAGGACTGCTTGAACTCGGCGTCCAGTCCCTTGGTGGGCTCGTCCATCAGCAGGATATCCGGCTCCAGCAGCATGACCTTGGCCAGCGCCGCACGCTGCTGTTCACCGCCGGAGAGGTCGTAGGGATGGCGGTCCAGCAGTTCCGTCAGACGGCAGAGGGTCACCATTTGCTCCACCCGCCGCTGCTGCTCCGCCGGGGGCAAATGCAGTCCGTCGAAGGTCTCGAACAGATCCTCCCGGACGGTCTTTTTCACGAACAGTGCCTGGGGGTTCTGGGGCAGGACCCCCAGCCGGCCCGTATGGCGCACCGTGCCACGGTAGGGGCGCAGTCCCTCGCTGAGGAGCCGCAGGGTGGTGGATTTGCCGGTGCCGTTGCCGCCCAGCAGGGCCATGAACTCCCCCTGTCGGACGGTCATATGGAGGCCCCGGACGATATCCGGGCCTTTTTCCTCGTATTTGAACCACACGTCCTCCGCCGCCAGCACCACCTCGCCGCAGGGAGGGATCTCCTCCGGCGGCAGGGGTTGGGCGGGGTGATCTGTGAGCCACTCCGTCAGGAAGGCTCTGCCCTCCCGCACCGTCACCGGGCAGGAGGCATCGCTCTGCACCGAGGCCCAGATCCGCATGGCGGAGGGCATGGCCAAAAACATCCGGTGGCCCTCCTGCCGCAGCAGGCCGCCCACCTCCGCCGGTGCGCCGGTACACAGCAGCCGTCCGCCGTCCATCACCGCCGCATGGGTAGCCAGCGGCAGAGCCTCCTCCAGCCGATGCTCCGTCAGAAGGACGGTGGTCCCCAGCTCCCGATTGATGCGCCCCAGCGTCTGGAGGAAGTCCGAGGCGGCAATGGGGTCTAACTGACTAGTAGGCTCGTCCAAAATCAGCACACGAGGCTGCATCACCATCACCGAGGCCAGACTCAGCAGCTGCTTCTGACCGCCGGACAGCTCCGTGACGTTTTTATAGAACCAGTCCTGTATCCCGAAGAAGGAGGCCATCTCCGCCACACGGCGGCGGATGGTGGGGGTGTCGAAGCCCAGACTCTCCAGTCCGAAGGCCAGCTCATGCCAGACCTTGTCCGTCACCACCTGATTCTCCGGTGACTGCTGCACGAAGCCGATCTCCGCCGCCTGACGGCGGCTGGGGATCTGGGACAGCGGCGTGCCGCAGAAGGTGATCTCCCCCTCCCGCAGGCCGTGGGGCGCCAGCACCGTTTTCAGCTGCCGCAGCAGCGTGGACTTTCCGCAGCCGGAGGGGCCGCAGAGCACCATGAACGCCCCCTCCGGCAACGTGAGGGTAACATGGGACAGCGCCGGGCGGCGCTGCTGGGGGTAGGTAAAGCTGTAATTCTCCAGATGCAGAAGCTCCGTCACCGGCGCACCTCCTTCTCGATTTGTTTCCACTGGCGGGTCGCCGCCAGATCCAGCGCCGCCGGGGTCAGGCACAGCAGAAAATAGACCACGAAAAAACTCACGGTCATAGGCGTCACAGGCGCTCCCGCCAGCGAGGGGTAGTAGCGGAACCGCAGACCTCCGGCCAGCACGCCGCAAAGCACATAGGCCCCGCAGAAGATGAGCCATACCAGCAGGCTCCGGTCCCGGTCGTCCATGCGATAGATGGAGAAGGCCGTGCGGCCCTTTTCCCCGTAGCCTCGGCTCTTCATACTGTCCGCCGTCTCGATGGCGCTCTCCAGCGACCATGTGACCATGATGGAAAAGACCTTCATGGCGTTTTTCGTGCGGCGGAGAAGGCTGCCATTCTCCGTGTCACGGCCCATGTATTTCTGGGCCTGCGCCACGGTGTGCAGCTGGGTGCGGAACCGGGGAACAAAGCGCATGGTCATAGACAGCACCAGTGACAGGGCGGGGATCACCCTGCCAAAGAGATAGATGAACTTATCCGAGGTCATGACGGCGTTGTAGCAGGTGAACCACAGCAGCGTGGCCGACAGCAGCGCCGCCGAGGCAAGGCCGTAGAGCATACTCTCCAGCGTCAGGGGATTGCCGGAGGGGAGATAGGCCAGTATGGTAACGCCCTGATGGGTGAAGGCCGGGTTGATGACCGCCGCCAGCACCGCCATAGGCACCATCCACACGGCGCTTTTCCGCAGGGAGCGGGGCCCCAGCAGCACAGCATGGTAGATCACGGCCCCGCACACCGACAGCAGCAGGCATACCGGGTGAGTCAGGCACATGGAAAAGGCGATGACCAGCACGAAATACAGGAAGTTCACCGCCGGATGGCAGCTGCCGAACACGTCGCTGTATCGCATGGTCATCGCCTCCCTTCGCCGGTTCTTCTCACTCGCCTACGGCGGCCCCGCCGCCTACATCCTGTCCCAGATCGCAGGTATAGACCCAGCAGATCACATCCCCCGGCTGCACCGTGTAGCGGGAGCAGCCGTAGTTGGGATACCAGTCGTTGACACTGTACATCCAGCCGGAGCCGCTGCCCACGTCGAATTCATACAGGTTGTGGATGCCCTGAATGTAGGCACTCTCATACAGGGGCGTCCATTTGGACTCCATTTGGATGCGATTTTCCCGGCACACCCGCTGCAGCACGTCAAAGACGTTTTCCCCGGTCTGGAAGCCCACCTCCACCGGGGCCAGAATGACGCCGTCCTGAGGCACCTGCTCCCGCTTGTCGGGGTCGCAGGCGTCCATATTGTCCAGAATGGTGGCGCAAGAGATGGAGATGGTGCAGGTGGCGTCATAGTCCACCTGCTTGGCGCCGCAGCCGGCCAGAGCCAGCAGCATCAGCATCGCTGAAAGCGCCGCAAAGATACGTTTTTTCACGGAAGATCGCTCCTTTCCGACCCGGTGCAGTCAGGAAAAAGGCCGGTTCCCTCCGGAAACCGGCACCGGCCGCCCCGCCGCCCGCTCCGTCTCCGGTGAAGCGGCGTTCTGCGCTATCTCATTGTGTCCCATTATACGGAATCTCCTCCGGGAAGTCAACCGGAAAAGCCCTCCTCCCCAGGGGAAGGAGGGCTTTATGTCCAAAGGACCCGCTGTGGGGAATTCACAGGAAGAACTTCCGGTGAAGGGAGCGGCGCAGAGGCGGACAGACGGCAATGATGATCAGCATCACCCCCAGCAGCACCCCGGCGGCCAGCGGATAGAAGGACCAGAAGAAGGTCTGATGAACGCCGAAGGTCAGGTTCAGCAAAAACTCCAGCAGCATGGCAAGCCCGCCGGCGGCAATGAGGGCGCCGCCGAAGATGTAGAGATACCCCCGGCGAACGTAGCGCAGCAGCGCCACCACGGTGGTGATGAGCACCCCGATGGACCCTGCCACGGGGAAGGCGAAGGTCAGGAACCAGTGTCCGCCGGTGGCAAGATCGATATACAGCAGGTACAGAATAATGGCGGCAAAATCCAGCGGCACGAAGATCACCGGGTTGGGCCGCTTGAACCACAGGGGCAGCACCGTCAGCACATACAGCAGCAGGATGCCGCCGGAGGCATAGCCGGACCAGAGGATACCCCCGTTGATGCGCCAGTCGCACAGCACGCAGATCACCGCCGGCAGCAGGGCCAGCGCCGTCAGGATAAAGCACACGCCGGAGCGGTTCACCTCCTCCGGGTGGACCCGCTCATCCGGGGGATAGGGCGGGTCGGCAGGGGTGCGGGGAATATCCGGGTGGAACACACGGGTGCCGCACAGGGGACACACCCGCTGGCTGTCCGCCAGCTCCACGCCGCATTTGACACAATACATGGCTTTGCGCTCCTTTCTTCTCTCAGCGCTGGTTGCTCTCCGCCTTCACCGGCAGGCCCAGCTCGTGCAGCACCTGATAAAAGTGCAGCTCCAGCTCTGGCTCCCGGATGTTGCGGATGCAGTTGATATAGGCGGTGCCGTTCCACGACACCACGGCGCAGCCGTGGGGGGCCGCCGCCTGCACGCCGATGATGAAATCCATCCGGCGCACATAGGGGGCCATGGTCTCCGGCAGACGGACACTGCCCAGATTGGACAGGCACAGACAGGACTTCCGCTCCCCCACTGCGTCGAACACCAGCTTCATGGCCAGATTCTTCACGAACAGCGGCATCACCCGCAGCACGGGGGACCGCTCACTGGCCACATTGGCGGCGAACTTGGCCTGCATGGTGTGAGGATTGTTCTCCAGCCCCATCCGATGGTGGACGGCGGCGCAGATCTCCCGGAAGGTGAAGTCTCCCATGCGGGGATCGATCTCCGGGGTGATGTAGGAGGCGAAATTCCGCAGGGTGCGGGTGGGGAACAAATTCCGCAGGTTCACGGGGATCAGCACCTTCACCGGCTTGCGGTGGCTGCGTCGGGGCTCTTTCTCCGCCTGCAGGCGGTCGATGGCCTGCATCATGGCGGCGGCCAGCAGCTCCGTCACCGTGACGCCGCACTCCCTGGCACAGGAGCGCAGGGCATCCGCGGGTACCATCAGCGTCACCAGATTCTTGAAGCCGTCCGGCTCCGGCGTGCCGCTGAGGTGATAGGCGGTGGCCTCCTTGCGGCTGGCCTTCACATCCCCGGCATAGCGGAGGAAGCTGTCCTCCAGCTCCTCCTCGTCCGGCTCCTCCAGACGGCCCAGTACGCCGTTCTCCGCCGGGACGGTGATGCCGTACTTCTGGCACAGGTACTCCGCCAGCAGCGTCTTGAGGAAGATGGTGCCGCCGGTGCCGTCGGTGATGGCGTGGAAGAACTCCACGGCAATGCGGTCATGGTACACCAGCACCCGCAGGGCGCAGCGCCGTACCTGATCGAAGGGGACGTGGGCCAGCGGGCAGCTTTTCTCCGACTGAATGGCCGGGGCCTTGGGGATCTGCTCCAGATAGTACCAGAACACCCCCCGCCGCAGCCGCACCGCCATGGATGGGAAGCGCCGCACCGTCACATCCAGCGCCGAGCGCAGCACTGCCACATCCACCGGCTCCGTCAGGGTGGCGGACAGGCGGAAAAAGTTGTTCCAGTTGCGGCGCTTGGCGGCAGGGTAGATCTTGGCGGCGTTATCCAGCCGCATCCACCGCAGGCTCCGGGCCGGGGAGAGTACCTTATCCAGAAAATGGTTGATGGACTGGAAGTCCTCCTCCATGTTCTCGGTGAGGCAGTACAGCACATAGGCGTGCCACCGTTCCGGGGCAATGTGCATCTTGCTGCGGCAGCCGGACTTCAGCAGCTTCTCATGGAGCATCCGGGTGTCGTCCAGCATCACCTCGTCCCCGCCCACGAACAGCAGGGACGGCGGCAGGCCGTGGAGATCACCGAACAGCGGGGAGCACAGGGGCTCCTCCGGTGTCTGGGTATAGCACCCGGCGTAGAAGGTCAGCAGCTCACGGGTCATGGAGGGGTCCACATCCCGGTTGGTCTCGAAGGAGGCTCCGGAGGAGGTAAGGTCCGTCCACGGGGAGATGCCCACCAGCCCGCAGGGCAGGGGCCGTCCCAACTCCTTGAGCTTCAGGCACAGGGCATAGATGAGCCCGCCGCCGGCGGACTCGCCGCACAGCAGGATCTGCCGGGCGGGATAGCCCTTTTTCAGCAGATACTCATAGCTCTCCATCGCATCCTCCAGCGCAGCGGGATAGGGATGCTCCGGGGCCAGCCGGTAGGCGGCGCAAAACACCCGGACACCGCACTCCGTGGCCAGTGTAGAGGCAAAGCCCTTGGCGTACTCCAGACTGCCGCAGGTGTAGCCGCCCCCGTGGAGGTACAGGATCACGCCGGTGCGGCGCTCGTCCTTGGGCATGATCCACGCCCCCTGAAAATTCCGGAAGTCATGCTCACGGGAAAAGGTCTCCCGCCGGTGCATGGCCGTCATCAGCTCCCCCAGCTTGTCCTGCCCCTTCCGGGTCAGCTCCAGAGAGCAGTTTTCCGCCAGAGGCTTGAAGAAATTCAGCTGTGAGCGCACCAGCTTTGCGTGCAGTTCCATGTGGGTCCGTTCCTTTCCTGATCTCGTATTTTATGATTATAGCATTTACAGGGTGCCGTGTAAATACGACGCCCCGGCGGGAAAATGTGAATTTTCTGTGTTATTTCCGTTCCCTATGGCGGAATTTTTCCACAGGCGGCGGGGCGGTCTTGCAATCCCGCCGCAGATTTGCTATGCTGAAAAAAACACGGGAGGTGCGGCGGATGATGCAGGCTTGGACACCGGAGGGCATGGCCTTTTTGCAAGATGCCATGGCCTGCTGCGGCTACTATCCGGCCCTGGCCCGGCGCATCGCCCCCTACCTGCCGAAGCAGGCCCATGTGTGCGACGCCGGGTGCGGGCTGGGCGGGCTGTCCGTGGCGCTGCTGCCCTACTGCCGCCACGTCACCGCCGTGGATCGTGCGGCGGCGCCGCTGGAGAACCTCCGGCAGCGGGCAGGCCATGACCCCCGTCTCACGGTGCGGCAGGGGGATATCCGTTGCCTGCCGCCGGAAACGCCCTACGACGCCATGGTGTTCTGCCTGTTCGGCGACGTGGAGGAGGCGCTGACGGTGGCCCGGCAGCAGTGCCGGGGAACGGTGCTGCTCATCCGCCGTGACTACGCCTATCACCGGTTCAGCACCGGCCGGGTGCCGGTGGGCTTCACGGCGGCGGACTCGGAGGATACCCTGCGCCATCTGAGCCTTTCCTATCGGATGGAGCGGTTTTCCCTGGAGTTTGGCCAGCCCCTCCGGTCACTGGAGGACGCCCGGCGATTCTTCCGGCTCTATGACCGCAGCGGCGCAGTGGAGCCACCCCTGCACCGTCTGGTGCCGGGACCGGGACCGGAATTCCCCTACTACCTGCCCAACCGGAAGGAGCTGTGCCTGCTGGCGGTGGAGATTCCGGCCATGGAGGAGGCGTAGCATGGAAAAGCACATTCTCATCTGCGGGGAGCGTGGTGTGGGGAAAAGCACCCTCATCCGCCGGCTGCTGGCGGAGAGCACCCTCCCCGTAGGCGGCTTCGTCACCCGCCGCCTGCCCCAGGCGGATGCGGACGGGATGTTCCCCATCTACCTGCACGCCGCCGCCCTGCCGCCGGAGGAGCGGCCCTATGACCCGGAGCATCTGGTGGGTACCTGCGACAGCCGCCGCAGTATCCGGTATCCGGAGGCCTTTGACCGGCTGGGGCCGCCGCTGCTGACGTCAGGCGGCCTGCTGGTAATGGACGAACTGGGCTTTCTGGAAAATGACGCCCACCTCTTTCAGGCGGCGGTGCTGGCGGCACTGGACGGCCCTGTGCCGGTGCTGGCCGCCATCAAGCCCAAGGAAACGGACTTTCTCCGCCGGGTGCGGCAGCATCCTCACGGAGAAGTATTTAACATCACACCGGAAAGCCGTGAGGCGCTCTATCAGCGTCTGCGGAGCCGGATCCTGCAATGGAACAAGGAGAAGCTATGAATCAGATCTTTGCACAGCTGTTTTATGAGATGGAAAAGCACCGGGACACGGTGCTGGTGACGCTGATCGACACAGCGGGCAGCGCCCCCCGGAAGAGCGGTTCCCAGATGCTGGTGGGTGCCAGCGGCCGGCTCACCGGTACCATCGGCGGCGGCGCTGTGGAACGCCGCAGCGAGGAGATGGCCATGGCCCTGCTGAGGGAAAAGCGCTCTGCCGTCCACGATTTTCTGCTGCACACCGCCGCCTCCGGCGGCGATATCGGCATGGTGTGCGGCGGCGACGTGACGGCCCATTTCCAGTTCATCCCGGCGGAGGATGCGTCGTGGCAGGCGCTGGCCTCGGCCCTGACAGAACGGCTCACCGCCCATCAGCGGGGCTGGCTGGTGCTGCGGGAGGACGGCGGCTGCGGCGCTCTGCTGGGGCCGGAGGGCCTGCTATGGGGAAACCTGCCGAAGGGTGTAGAACCCGCTCCTCTCCAAACCGACTGCGTCCGGCAGGATGGCTTGTTCAGTATGCCCCTGCCCATCGGAGAGCGGGCGCTGCTGTTCGGGGCGGGCCACATCTCGCAGGCCCTGTGTCCCCTGCTGGTAACGGTGGGCTTCCGCCCGGTGGTGTTCGACTGCCGCCCGGAGCTGGCTACCCGCAAGCTCTTCCCCACGGCGGAGGAGATCATCTGCGGGGACTTCACCTCCATCAAGGACCACCTCACGGTGACGGAGGAGGACTTCGTGGTCATCATGACCAATGGCCATGTACACGACTTCCAGGTGGAGGAGCAGATCCTCCGTGGGCCGTTTGCCTATGTGGGGGTCATCGGCTCCCGCACCAAGACTGCCTCCGTGAACCGGAGGCTGCGGGAGGCGGGCATCCCGGAGGAGTCCATTGCACAGATCCACACCCCCATCGGCACCGCCATCCGTGCGGTGACACCGGCGGAGATCGCCGTCAGCATCGCCGGGGAGATGATCCTGTGCCGGGCAGAGCGCCGGGGCGATAAGCCCCATGGCTGCCCCATGCACTGAATCAGAAAGGGAGGGACGCTTGTCCCTCCCTTTTTACGCAGAAAATCCCTCTCCCACAGACCAAACCGGAAAAAGTTCTTCCCTTTTGCCGCCGGATGTGGTATACTCCCTGCGACAGGGGCCCTCCCTGTCCAAGCGCCGCCGCTGGCGGCGTTCGTTCGGTTCACGCCGTTCTCTAAACAAAAAATGGGAGAATACCAAACTATGCAGAAGCTACAAACCCAACACCTGACACGGGCCGCCGCCGTGGGCGCCGCCTACGCCGTACTGAGTCTTTTCAGCTCCGTGTTCAGCCTGACCTTCGGAGTCGTGCAATGCCGCTTTTCTGAGGCGCTGTGCGTACTCCCCTTTTTCTTTCCGGAGACGGTCTGGGGCCTGTTCGCCGGATGCCTCATCACCAATCTATTGAGTCCCTATGGTCTGCTGGACCTGATCGTGGGATCTCTGGCCACCCTCATCGCCGCCCTGCTGACGGCCCGATGCCGGAAAAAGTGGCTGGCCCCTCTGCCGCCGGTGGTGCTGAACACTCTGCTGGTGGGGGCTGTCATCGCCTATGAGGAGACGGGCCTTACCGCCGCCTTCCCCGCCACATGGGCCATCAACGGCCTGACCGTAGGCGCCGGGGAAGCCATCGCCTGCTATGGGCTGGGGATGCTCCTGCTGTGGCAGCTGCCCAAGATCCCCTATTTCCGGGATCACGGCTGCCGCTGATAAAGTGCCTTTGTGGGCAGCTTCATTATATCATGTAGAGCAATCGATCCAACGAAACTAAAAAATTGATTTATTCGGCGTGAAAGCTACCGGAGCGCTGCGGCATCCCCGCAGCGCTCCGGATGCATATAGGGCAGCCTCCGGGGAAACGGTGCAGCTCTCAGCTTCACATTATGTCAACTGCACTTGACGTTCCCTGCGGAAGCTGGTATGATGGTATCGGCTCGTAGGTTCTATCAATCCCATGAGCCTATCCACCCATGAAACTCATTCCGTGAGCCCTGCGGCCCACGGATCACTTGAAACGGAGGTCACCCCATGGATAAGCCCCTTTCCACCAAGCCGGAGGAGTGCCATTACTCTTTCTTCCAGCACACTCAGTGCGAATTTTTCCCCTGTCACAAAACAGCCAAGCCGGAGGACTTCAACTGTCTGTTCTGCTACTGTCCCCTCTATGCTCTGGGCGACAAGTGCGGCGGCAACTTCGCCTATGTGGGCGACGGCATCAAGGATTGCAGCGGCTGTCTGGTCCCCCATGGCCGGGGCAGCTACAGCTACATCACCAAGAAATTCCCGGAGCTGGCGGAGCTGGCCCGAAAAAAGGACACTAAGTAAAAAAGCATCCCCTGACCAGCAGGTCAGGGGATGCTTTTTTTACGTTTTGCCGTTTTGCTTCTTCTCGTGCCTATGGCATAGGCCTCGGTAGATCAGCAGCCCTATGGCGCTGACTGCCAGCGTTCCGGCAAACACCAGAATGGCAAAAAGGTAGTTTTTTCCACCCAGAGCGTTTCCGCCCACGGTGGAGGTGACGATGGAAGGGACACGCCCCAACGAACAGATCAGCAGCCACTTGCCCCAGGACAGATCGGTCAGTCCCGCAAAGTAGCACAGCAGATCCTTGGGCGTCCCCGGCACAACGAATACGAGCCAGAACAGCAGTTCCCGCTTGGGAGAGCTTTGCAAAAAACGCAGAGACTCGATTTTTTCCTTAGGAAAGAAAACCTCCACCAGCTCCCGGCCAAACCGCCGCACAAAAGCGAATACCGCCACGCTGCCCAGAAAAGCCCCCAGCATACACAGTACCGTGCCCTGCACCGCACCGAAGGCATAGCCGCCGCTGATTTCCAGCGGTTCACCGGGGATCACAGCCACCAGTACCTGCAAAAGTGTCATGCCCACATAGGCCACCTGACTCCACAGGCCGTGGCTGTCCACCCACATTCGGAACTTCTCCGGTTCGGATACAAACTTCACCATGGGCTTGCCCACGAACCAGCAGATAGCAGCGCTGAACACCACAAATATGACGATGGCCACCCCGCCGATGAGCTTTTTCTGGTTTTCCGTAAAATGCCTTTTCTCCATGTCAGAATGATTCTCCGTGTATTGGGATGCTCTTACTATACCACAGACGCTTTACGTTTATTTGAACAGGCTATGAAGTTTTCCGTAAACATCGAAAAACCGTCACCGGATGCCCGCCACAAAGCATCCGGGATCCCGCTGCCGCTGGGCCGCCGCCCAGCGCAGCATCTGCCCCACCGGCACGGCCCCGGTGATGACGCCGCTATCCCACCGGTCCGCCGTGACGCTCTCCAGCCACGGATCCGCCGCTTGGGTGCGAACATAGTAGGGATGCGCCACGGCATCGGCCTCCACCGCCATAGGCCGGGCCGTCTCCGTGTAGAAGCCGTCCTCTCCTGTCAGCAGATCCAGACAGTCCTGCACCACGTTGGCCGCCGTGGGATACCGTCCGGCTCCCTGCCCGAAGTAGCTCTGCCGGCCCAGCAGCTCCCCGGTGCAGGAGATGAGGTTATAGTTCCCCGGCACCGCCGCCTCCGGCTCGCCCTCCGCCACCAGCGCAGGCTCCACATAGGCGGCCACGCCCGTCTCCGTCCGCTGGGCGCAGGCCAGCAGCTTGCAGGTGAAGCCATGAGCCCGGAAGTCCGCCACATCCGCCCCGGTGACGGTGCGGATGCCGAAGGCCGGGATGTCCTCCTCCCGCAGCAGCGCATCAAAGGCGATGTTGGCGGAGATGGTCAGCTTCCGGCGGATGTCGTCGCCGTCAATGTCGGCGCTGGGATCCGCCTCGGCATAGCCCAACTCCTGCGCCCGCTGCAGCACAGCGGGAAAATCTGCTCCCTGTCGGGCCATGGCATCCATGATGAAGTTGGTGGTGCCGTTCATGATGCCTCCCACCTCCGTCACGGTGTCCACCCGGCGGCAGCGCTGCAAATTTACCAGCCATGGGATACCTCCGCCCACCGCCGCCGTACAGCGAAGCGCCACCCTGTTTTCACAAGCCAGCGCCGTCAGCTCCCGGTAGTAGGCGCTGATGACTGCCTTATTGGCCGTCACCACGTTCTTCCCCCCCGCCAACGCCCGGCAGATCCATTCATAGGCCGGGTGCAGACCCCCCAGCACCTCCACCACCGTGTCGATATCCGGATCCCGGAGGATGGCCTCCACGTCCTGCACCGCCGTCTCGACCAGCGGCGGCACCTCCCGGCGCACCAGCACCTTCTTCACATTCAAGGCCCGGTTTTCCTGCGCCAGCTCCCACACGCCGCCGCCTACCACGCCGAAGCCCAGCAATCCGATGTTCATTCCGTCTCCTCCTTCTTCTCGATGATGTGTACGTTCAGGTGATTGTAGCACATCTCCACTCCCGCCTCGTTAAAGGCGTTGCGTATCTCCTCCAGCAGCTGATAATACGCCGGCCAGTAGTCCTCTGTTTTCGTCCAGCACCGCACGATGTACTCTATGCTGCTCTCGCCGTAGCTGCTGACGTACACCACCGGTGCAGGATCGGCCAGCACGTTGGCCGTCCGCCCCACCGCCGTCAGGCAGGCCTTTCGCACGTCCGCCACGGCATCGTCGTAGGAGGCCGTGATCTTGTGCTGGAGCCGCCGGGTGGCCAGCGTGGAGTAGTTGATGATCTTCCCGGAGGACAGGGTGCTGTTGGGAACTGCCAGCCGCTGGCCCTCCATGGTCTCCAGAAAGGTATAGGTCAGGCTCATCTCCCGCACCGTTCCCTCCCCGCTGGGGGTATCGATGTAATTCCCCACGGTAAAGGGCTTGGTCACCAGCAGCACCAGCCCGCCCGCCACGTTGGCCAGCACGTTCTGTACCGCCAGCGACACCGCCAGTGATACCACCGAGAACAGTGCCACCAGCGATGTCACGGGGATGCCCAGCTGCTGAGCCACGATCAGCACCGTCACCACCCACAGCACGAACCGCACGGTGCTGACGATGTATTTGCTGACCCGCTGCTCCAGCGTGGTCTTGCCCAGCACCCGGCGCAGCAGCACCGTGATGATCCGCACCGCCAAGATGCAGACCACCAGCGTCACCACCGCTCCCAGCAGCGCCCCCACGGAGATGATCCCCAGATGCAGGGCCGACAGATCCAGCTTTTCATTCAGTGCATTATCCATGACTGGCACCTCCCGGAAGAATTTTTCTTGATTATACCCCATATCCGTCTCATTGACAAGAGTCCGTGTCCCACGGAAAATCTGTGAGAGATAAAAAGTTTTTCTTACATTTTATTAAGAATGTGTTATAATGAAATGGATGAAAATGTATACAAGAAAAGAGTTGAATGGGATGTTTACGGAAGGCCAACTGGTCATTTATGGAGGAGAAGGGGTGTGCCGCATAGCGGCGGTGGGACCCTCCTCCCTGTCCGGAACGGACAAAACCAAGCTTTACTATACGCTGACGCCTCTGACCCGCAGCGGCACGGTGCTGACCCCGGTGGATACCAAGGTGCTGATGCGCCCCATCCTCACCCGGCAGGAGGCGGAGGACCTGATCGCCCAGCTGCCCCAGCTGCCGCCGGAGGAGCCGGAGAGCCGCAGTATGCGTCTGCTGAAGGAGTTCTATCAGCAGATCGTCACCTCCTACGACTGCCGCCGCATGGCGGGTCTGATCCGCTCCGCCGTCCGCCGCCGCAAGCACGCCCTGCGGACCGGGCGCAAGGTCAGCCAGATGGACGAGCGCTACCTGCGCCGGGCGGAGAGCGCTCTCTACGGTGAACTGGCCGCCGCTCTGGACCTGCCGGAGGAGGAGGTACTGCCCTACATCCGCCGCACCTGCCCCCAGTGGCCGGAATGATACTGCCGACCCGCTTTTTCACATGGAGAAGCCACACCCGCATCAGGCGGGTGTGGCTTCTTCTATGCGTTTATGCGTTTTTTACCGGGTCTGGCCGCTGCCACGGATGATATACTTATAGGTACACAGCTCGTCCAGCCCCATAGGCCCACGGGCGTGGAGCTTCTGGGTGGAGATACCCATTTCGCAGCCAAGGCCGAACTCCCCACCGTCGGTGAAGCGGGTGGAGACATTGACGTACACGGCGGCGCTGTCGGTGCCGTCCACAAATTTCTGTGCGTTCTCGGCGTTCTCCGTGATGATGGCGTCACTGTGACCGGTGGAGTGGCGCAGCACATGGGCTACGGCCTCATCTACGCTGTCCACCACCCCCACCGCCAGAATGTAGTCCAAAAACTCCGTGTCGAAGTCCGTCTCCGATGCCGGGGTGCCGGGGATGATGGCCGCCGCACGCTGATCCAGCCGCAGCTCCACCGGCACGGCCCCGGCGGTCTGCCGGTCATCCACCAGCGCCTGCTTCAGCATGGGCAGGAACTCCTCCGCCACCGCCTGATGCACCAGACACACCTCCTCGGCGTTGCACACGGAGGGACGGCTGGTCTTGGCGTTGACGATGATGGCCAATGCCTTTTGCAAATCGGCGTACTGATCCACATACACATGACAGATGCCGGTGCCGGTCTGGATACAGGGAACGGTGGCGTTCTCCACACAGCGGCGGATCAGACCCGCCCCGCCACGGGGGATCAGAAGATCCACCAGCCCGTTGGCCCGCATCAGATCGGCGGCGCTCTGGTGGCTGGTGTCGTCCACGATGTTGATGATCTCCGCATCCCCTCCGGCGGCGGCAATGCCCTGCTTCAGGGCCTGCACGATGGCCTTGGCGGTGCGGTAGGCCTCCCGGCCGCTGCGCAGAACGCAGACGTTGCCGCTCTTCACCGCCAGCGCCGCCGCATCGGAGGTGACGTTGGGACGGCTCTCATAGATAATGGCGATGAGGCCCATGGGCACCTGCTGCTTGCAGATGGTCATGCCGTTGGGCCGGGTGATCTGGGACAGGATGCGGCCCGTGTGATCCGGCAGGGCCGTCAGGGCCCGGATGCCCTCCGCCATGCCTGCCAGTCGCCTTTCATCCAGATACAGCCGGTCCAGCATCACATCGCTGATGGTCCCCCGTGCCTCCTCCATGTCCCGGCGGTTCTCCGCCAGAATGGCGGGGGCGCAGGCCATGAGACTGTCCGCCATGGCCCGCAGCAGAGCGTTCTTTCCCTCTGCGTCCCGGTTGCGGATGCTGGGCCACGCCGCCCGCGTCTTTTTCAGGATATCCAATGTGGTCATAGGTCTTTCCTCCCTGCCAGAAAGCGGGTGCCTACCGGCTGACCCGCCGCAATGTCATACAGCGCCGCCGGATGGTGGCCGTTGGCGATGACCATCTCGCAGCCCGCCTCCGTGGCGATCTGAGCTGCCTGCAGCTTCGTCACCATACCGCCGGTCCCCAGACTGGAGCCGCTGCCTCCCGCCAGCGCCCGAATATGGTCATCCAGCCGCTCCACCACCGGGATAAGCCGGGCGTTGGGGTTTTCATGGGGGTCGCTGTCATACAGACCATCGATGTCCGACAGCAGGATCAGCAGATCCGCCCGGATGCTGGCCGCCACCATGGCGGACAGAGTATCGTTGTCCCCGATGCTGATCTCCTCGGTGGAGATGGTGTCGTTTTCGTTGATGATGGGCAGCGCTCCCAGCTCCAGCAGACGCTCCAGCGTCACGTGGAAATTCTCCCGCCGCTGTCCGCCCCCGGTGATATCTGGCCGGGTGATGAGCAGCTGGGCCACCGTGTGGTTATACTCGGTAAACAGCTTGTCGTAGGTATACATCAGCTCGCACTGGCCCACGGCGGCGGAGGCCTGCTTGGTGGGAACGTCCTTGGGCCGCTCCGGCAGGTTCAGCTTGCCGAAGCCCATAGCAATGGCACCGGAGGACACCAGAATGATCTGATGTCCTGCATTCTTCAGGTCGCTCATGACCTTGCATAAAAGCTCGATGCGCTGGATATTCAGCCGCCCTGTGGGATGCGCCAGCGTAGATGTTCCCACTTTAATTACGATCCTCATAGTCGGTCCTTTCTCATTCTCCGCCAACATTCCCGCCGCCGGGTGCCGGGTCGGGCTGTGTGTCGCTTCCCGTGCCAGGCTCCTCCCCCGGCTCCGGTTCGGGCTCCGGCTCAGGCTCCGGTTCGGGTTTCGGTTCGGGTTTCGGTTCGGGTGCCACATCCGTCGGCTTGTTCCACGGATTGTCGCTGTCGGGATCCGTGGGGTCCCAGCCGGGATAGGCGCTGCCGCCGATGGAGGGGGCGGAGGGCTTTCCCATCGGGCCTGGGTCGTCGCTGTCGTAGATGGTCACTCCGGCGATATCGTACTTGTTGTCATAGATCCACTTGGCGTCCGCCACCTGCAGGCGGATGCAGCCGTGGGAGCAGCTGGTCCCCAGCTTGTCGAACTCTCCCGGCTGGAGGGAGCCCTTGTTGTACCGCTCCGTGTAGGGGACGGAGTGGAACAGGTAGTCGCCGTAGATCTGCGTGCAGTACTGGCCGGACACACCGCCCACCAGTCCCAGCCACTCCCAGCGATACCAGCCGTCCAGCGAGAAGTCCCCCAGCGGCGTCCCGGAGCCGCCGGAGGAGCACACCATGGCCCGGTAGGGGACGGAGTATCGTCCGTCGTCCCCGGCGGTATAAACCGTGACCACGTTGGCGCTGCGGTTGACCCGGATATAGTAGGCGTAGCCGGAGCGCACCCACGGGTAGTCGCTGCTTCCGGCAGACCAGTCCGGCTCCTCCGGTTCCTCCGGCTCTTCCACCGGTTCCTCCGGGGGTGTCTGAGCCTCTGTCAGTTCCAGCGCCGTCGGGGTATGACTCTCTATGGCCGCCACGGCGGCAAGGCCCATATCCGCCGGGATCTCCTCCGGCAGCTGCTGTCTGCCGCAGCCGGAGAGCACCAGCACCGCCGCCAGCAGCAGGGTCATAGCTTGTTTTTTCACGGGATATCCCCCATTCTGCAAATCGATGGAATGATTATACAGCATCTGTCGGAAAATGCAACTTCCTTCCTGAAAAAATTTGTGCTATACTGAGAGAAATACGCCAGTCAGGAGGTGCGCCATGACCAAGGAGGAGCTGAGGGAAAAAGCCAACGACCTGCCCCTGCTGCCGGGGGTCTATCTGATGATGGATAAGACCGGCAAGGTCATCTATGTGGGCAAGGCCAAGAAGCTGAAAAACCGGGTAAGCCAGTACTTTCAGGACACCGCCTCCCACAATGAGAAAACCAGAGCCATGGTGTCGCAGGTGGACCACTTCGACACCATTTTCGTCTCATCGGAGTTCGAGGCGCTGATCCTGGAAAACTCCCTCATCAAGCGCCACCAGCCCCGATACAACATCCTGCTCAAGGACGACAAGGGATACCCCTTCATCCGGCTGGACACCGGGGCCTCCTACCCCCGGTTCACTCTGGCGGGAAAGGCGGAGGAGGACGGCGCCCGGTACTTCGGCCCCTTCGGCGGCCGCCGGGAGACACGCCTTGCCATCGAGGCGGTGTGCGGGGCGCTGAAGCTCCCCACCTGCTCCCGGCAGTTCCCACGGGACATCGGCAAGGAGCGCCCCTGCCTGAACCACCACATCGGCCGGTGCGACGGCTTCTGTCTGCCGGGCGGGCCGGATCAGACGGAGTACCGCCGCCGCATCCGGCAGGCGGAGCGCATTTTCTCCGGCCACTACCGCCAGCTGACGGCGGAGCTGCAAGTGGAGATGGAGGAGGCGGCGGAGGAACTGAACTTTGAAAAGGCCGCCGCTCTGCGGGACCGCATCCGGGCCATCTCCGTGCTGGGCAAGCAGCAGCAGGTCATCGCCGGGGTCTGCGCCGACACGGACGTGTGGGGCGTGTACGTGGGACAGGTGCGCTCCGGCTGCGCCGTGCTGCACATCGAGGACGGCAATCTGCTGGGCCGGGAGGTGGAGGTATTCCCCACCGCCGCCGATGAGGCCCTGCCGGCGGTGCTGGCGGCGGTGCTGCAGCAGTACTATCTGGAGCGTGGCGCACTGCCGTCGGAAATTCTGCTGCCGGAGCCGGTGGAGGACATGGAGACCCTCGCCGCCCTGCTGACGGGCCGGGCCGGCCACCGGGTGACTCTGCGGGTCCCCCAGCGGGGCGAGCGGGCAGAGCTGCTGCGGATGGCCGGGCGCAACGCCCGTGAGGAGGTGGAGCGCATCACCTCCGACGCCGAGCGGGTCAACAAGACGCTGGAGCAGCTCCAGCAGCTGGCGAGTCTACCGGTGCTTCCCCGGCGGATGGAGTCCTACGATATCTCCCACACGGCGGGGCAGGACATGGTGGCCTCCATGGTGGTCTTTGCGGACGGCAAGCCCCTGAAGCGGGACTATCGCCGGTTCCAGGTCAAATCATTGGATCACGCCGACGATCTGCGGGCCTTACAGGAAGTGCTGCAGCGGCGGATGCAGCGGTATCTGGACGGGGACGAGCACTTCTCTCCCCTGCCGGACCTGCTGCTGATGGACGGCGGTCATCTGCAGGCCCAGGCCACACAACAGCAGCTGGAGTCCATGGGCATCCACGTCCCCATTCTGGGCATGGTGAAGGATGACCGCCACCGCACCCGTGCGCTGGTGACGCCGGAGGGCCGGGAGCTGGGCATCCAGCAGAGTCCGCCGCTGTTTGCGCTGGTGGGCCGGGTGCAGGAGGAGGTCCACCGGTTCGCCATCACCTATCACCACGAAAAGCACAGCCGCAGCGCCATGACCTCCCGTCTGGACGGCATCCCCGGCATAGGGGACGTGCGGAAAAAGGCGCTGCTGAAGCACTTCAAGAGCGTCAAGGCCATCTCGGAGGCGGAGCTTGTGCAGCTGGAGGCGTTGCTGCCCAAGGCCGCCGCCCGTGCGGTATACGACCATTTCCATGAGAAAAACACCTGAAAGGAGAGGCCCGGCCAAAATGGCCGGGCCTCTCCTTTCATCGGATACAGGCAGTAGCTCCCGCAGCCGCCTTAAAATTCCATCAGATTCAGCCCCGTCTCCGGATCGAACCGGCGCTCCACCGTGCCGTCCATGATCTCCAGCACCAGCTCACAGGTGGCGCTGATGACCGCCTCGTTCAGGTGTCCGCCCAGCACACGACCCTCCGTGTCCCCGGCGCTCATGTGGAGGTGGGCATAAAACTCCCCGTCCTTGGTGGTGATGGTCCCCACCAGCGAGACGATCTCAAAATCCCCCTGAAAGCGGTGGGCATGGTACTGCCTCTCCGCCGTGTGGAACACCCCCACTGTGAAGTCCCCCACGGCGCCCAGCCCGCTGACGGCCGCCAGCCGGATGCCCTCCTGCTCCGCCGCACGGCGCAGCTGGGTCAGCACCTCCTCGCCCCGATCGATCCGCAGCACCATGCGGCTGCCAAAACGCTTATATTCCATCCATCCCATCCTTTCGCTCATAGGTCAAATAGCGATACCGCAGACCCTGCTCCTCCTGCCACGGGGACTGCTCCGTGATGCGCCACAGCTCCGGCGCAGGCTCCGGGAAGAACACGTCCGCCCCGCCGTCGGCGTCGATTTGGGTCACATACAGCCGCCGGCAAGCGGGCAGCAGCAGACGATACACCTGCGCTCCGCCGATGACAAAGGCATCCTCCCCGGCGGCGTCCAGCATCGGCTGCACCTCGTGGAACACCTCCGCTCCCTTCGGGATAAGGTCCCCCTGCCGGGACAGCACCAGATTCCGGCGGCCCGGCAGGCCACGCCCCCCCGGCAGGGACTGGAGGGTCCGGCGGCCCATGACCACCGTATGGCCCATGGTCAGGGCTTTGAAGCGCCGTAGGTCGGCGCTGATGCGGAACAGCAGACCGCCGTCCCGCCCGATGCCCCAGCGGGCATCCACGGCTACGATGGCATCCATGGCTGTCTCCTTAAATGGCCACGGGGATCTTGTCCTCGAAGGGGTGCGGGTCATAGCCCTCCAGCGAGAAGCTGTCCCGTGTAAAGCGGTAGAAATCCGTGACAGAGGGATCCATGACAAATCTGGGCGCAGGACGGGGCTCCTTCTCCAGCATCCGCTCCACGATAGGCACATGGCGGTCATAGATGTGGGCGTCGGCGATGACATGGACCAGTTCCCCGGCCTCCAGTCCCGACACCTGCGCCATCATGTGGACCAGCACGGCATACTGCACCACGTTCCAGTTGTTGGCGGCCAGCATATCCTGGCTGCGCTGGTTCAGTATGGCGTTCAGGGTATGACCGGAAACGTTGAAGGTCATGGAATAGGCGCAGGGATACAGGGCCATCTCATGCAGATCCTGAAAGTTGTAGATATTGGTCATGATGCGGCGGCTGGCGGGGTTGTGCTTCAGGTCGTACAGCACCCGATCCACCTGATCGAACTCCCCCTCCGGATACTGGTGCTTCACCGCCAGCTGGTAGCCGTAGGCCTTGCCGATGGAGCCGGTACCGTCAGCCCAGCTGTCCCAGATGTGGCCCCGGAGATCGTGGATGTTGTTGGATTTCTGCTGCCAGATCCACAGCAGCTCGTCGATGCAGGTCTTGAAATAGGTGCGGCGCAAGGTGAGAATGGGGAACTCCTCCCGCAGGTCGTAGCGGTTGATGATGCCGAATTTTTTCACCGTATGCGCCGGGGTGCCGTCCTCCCAATGGGGGCGCACCTCCAGCTCCGTGTCCCATACACCGTTGGTCAAGATATCCCGGCAGTTCTGGATAAAGCGTTCGTCTGCATAGCTCATTAGACTTGTCCTCCTGTTGCTGCTGTTGTTTTCTTCATCTTATCACAGGCCGCCAATGTTGAAAAGAGAAATTTCGGTCAGAGCCGAAAAGAAGCGTCTGTCGTCATGAGCAGCAGCGGCAGCTGGCAGAAGCGATTCTTATTTGCCCTCCGGCGGAATTTGTGGCATAATAGAGGTACTTGCGTTGATTTTCAGAACAGGAGGAATCTCTTATGACATATGACGTTCTTATCATCGGCGGCGGCCCCGGCGGCATCTATACCGCCTGGGAGCTGCTGAACAAGCGCCCGGATCTGAAGCTGGCGCTGTTTGAATCCGGCCACACGCTGGAGCGCCGCCGCTGTCCCATTGACGGCGTGAAGGTCAAAAGCTGCGTTCACTGCCCCACCTGCGCCATTATGAACGGCTTCGGCGGCGCCGGCGCCTTCTCCGACGGAAAGTATAACATCACCAATCAGTTCGGCGGCACCCTCCACGAGCACATCGGCAAAAAGAAGGCGCTGGAGCTGATGGAGTATGTGGATCAGATCAACATGGAAAACGGCGGGGAGGGCACCAAGCTCTACTCCACCGGCAACACCCGCATCAAGAAGCTGTGTCTGGAGAACGACCTGCACCTGCTGGACGCCTCCGTGCGGCATCTGGGAACGGACATCAACTATGTGGTGCTGGAGCACCTCTATGCCGGTCTGAAGGACCGGATGGATATTTTCTTCGATACCCCCGTCCGCTCCGTGGAGAAGCTGGCAGACGGCTACGCCGTCACCACCGACAAGGAGCGCTATGAGGGCCGCACCTGTGTCATCTCCGTGGGCCGCAGCGGCAGCAAATGGATGGAGGAGGTCTGCACGGCGCTGAAGATCCCCACCAGCTCCAACCGTGTGGATATCGGCGTGCGGGTGGAGCTGCCCTATGAGGTGTTCGCCCACCTCACCGACGAGCTGTACGAGAGCAAGATCGTCTATCGGACAGAGAAGTTTCAGGATCGGGTACGCACCTTCTGCATGAATCCCAAGGGTGTGGTGGTCAATGAGAACACCAACGGTATCGTCACCGTCAACGGCCACAGCTACGAGGACCCCGCCCTCCATACGGAGAACACCAACTTCGCCCTGCTGGTGGCCAAGCACTTCTCCGAGCCCTTCAAGGACTCCAACGGCTACGGTGAAAGCATCGCACGGCTGTCCAATATGCTGGGCGGCGGCGTCATCGTCCAGCGGTTCGGTGACCTGATTCGTGGCCAGCGCTCCACGCCCAAGCGGGTGGAGGAGAGCTTCGTCACCCCCACGCTGGCCGCCACCCCCGGCGACCTGAGTCTGGTGATGCCCAAGCGTATTCTGGACGGTATCATCGAGATGATCTATGCGCTGGATAAGATCGCCCCCGGCACCGCCAATGATGACACCCTGCTCTACGGCGTGGAGGTAAAGTTCTACAACATGGAGGTCCAGCTGGACGAGAATCTGGAGACACCCCACAAGGGCCTGTTCGTCATCGGCGACGGCAGCGGTGTCACCCACTCCCTGTCCCATGCCAGTGCCAGTGGCGTGTATGTAGCCCGGCACATCGCAGAGAGCCTGTAACCGCCGAAAAAGCTTATATCGCAAAAATTGGAAGCGCCCCGGCCATTGGCCGGGGCGCTCCTTTCTGGCGTTTACCACTTGTTCTCCACCTTTTCGGCAAAGCCCAGAAAGTCCTTCACCCGGACAGGTGTGCCGTCGTCCAGCAGCGCCGTGCCGGTGAAGCGCCCGAACACCTGATGCTGGTCGGATTTGATGAGCTTCACATCCGTGCAGGCAGCCCGATCCAGAATGGGTGCAAAGTCCATCTCAAACCGCCCGTCATCGGAGGTAAAGCGCCACGGGGCCAGATAGTCCTCCCGCTTCCCCGCCATGGGAATGTGGAAGGTCACCTGCCCCAGCTTGTGAGCCTTGCCATCGTAGAACAGCATATTCTCGCTGGCGGCGGAGGTATCCCCGAAGCCATAGCCGATGTTCCAGCCGAAGGGAACGCCATCCACCTGCCCGGAGGCGCTGCCCCAGTACCATGTGTTGTGATATGTCCACACGCCCCGTCCCCAGTCCAGCACGCCGAAGGAGTCGGCGGGGTCAAAGGTGTATGTCTGCGCCCCGATACGCACCGTCCCGGCAGCCCGCATACAGTTGATCTTCTGGTTGTAGTAGAAGTGGCCGGGCTTGTCAAAGGGCGTGCAGATGACCATGGACTCCTCCGGCTCCTGCGTCAGCAGCAGGTGGCCCTCGATGGTGTCCCGGTTCAGGAAGTCCTCCATGCGGAAGGTCAGCTCCCGGCCGCCGGGGACATGGCGGAACACCAGCGCATGGCGCTTGCCACTGCTGGCGGTGTCTCCGGCGGCGGAGGACTCCGGCAGACCCGTACGACCCATGGGAAAGGCCCGCATGGGGCTGCGGGTCATCTGCCACCCCTCATCAAATTGCAGAAAGGAGACGGAGTCCAGCCCCATGTAGCCGTTGTCGGCAATGGTCAGCGCCACGGCAAAGTGGTCATTGGCCACAAGGTAGTAGTCCCACTCCTTGATGCGGGCGGCCGGAGCCTTGATGTCCGCCCGGCGATAGATGGGCAGCAGGCGCTTGGCGTAGCCCGGCTCCCGGAGATTGCCCTTTTCGTCCAAAAGCGGTGCGCTGGCGGTGATCTCATGCTGCATGGCGGTGTCCTCCTTTTGATCCGTTTGGGGACATTATAGCACACACCGGCACTGTGCGCTATGGTTTTCTTGCAGGCTCTTTTGCCCGCTTTTCCAGCTCATGGGAAAAGTTACCCGCCGGAGGCGATCAAACATTTGAAAAAACACCCCCACCGCCAAAAAGAAGGGAAGCCCCGCAGGACTTCCCTTCTCTTTTGCTTTACAAGCTCCCACGCCACTCACCCACGGGTACTCTCGGCGGCAAAATAGTCACGGGTCTGGCGGATATTCTCCCGGATCTGCGCCTTCAGCGCCTCCAGCGAATCAAATTTCTGCTCGTCCCGCAGGCGTTGGCAGAACTCCACCCGGATGCGCTTCCCGTAGAGATCGCCGTCAAAATCCAGCAGGAAGGTCTCCACGGACACAGCAGTGCCTTCAGAGACGGTGGGGCGGGTGCCTACGTTGGTGACCCCCGCCAGCGACGTGCCGTCCGGCAGATAGACCCGTGTGATGTACACGCCCCGGCGGGGCGCCAGCACATGAGGCGGAAAGGTGAGGTTCACCGTGGGGATGCCCAGCGTGCGGCCCAGCCGGTGGCCGTGGACCACGGTCTGGGTCAGGCAGTGGCGGTGGCCCAGGAACAGTGCCGCCCGCTCCACGTCCCCGGCCTCCACCAGCGTGCGGATGTAGGTAGAGCTGACGGTAACGCCCTCCAGCTCCACCTTGGGGATGATGTCGCAGCCTATCCCCAGCTCCCGGCACTTCTCCTGCAAAAGCCGGGGATCTCCCTGATTCTTGTAGCCGAAGTGGTAGTCGTGGCCCGCCACCAGATGCACGGCCCCATGGCGCTTTACCAGCAGATCCGTGATAAAATCCTGCCACGGCATGGTCATCATGGCCTCGTCAAAGGGGGCCAGGATCACCTGCTGAATGCCATAGATGCGCCGGGCCAGATCTGCCCGGTCCTCCGGGGAGTTGATGAGGGGCATGGGGCGTCCGGTGACCACCTCCTTCGGTGGCCGGTCAAAGGTAAAGACGGCGGGGATCGCCCCCAGCTCCCCGGCCCGCTGCACCGTTTTTTGCAGCAGGGCGCCGTGGCCCCGGTGGACGCCGTCGAAAAAGCCCAGGGCGATGACAGTACGTTCCAAATTCATTCACGCTCCGAAAAAGTTTTTAATGGAGGTCAGTACGCCGCCCTCCAGACGGCTCAGGCACAGAAAATCGCCCTCCGGGTCGTAAACCCGGTACTCCCCCTCCGGCAGCGGCTCCGTCACGGAGACGGGATTGCCGTTGCGGCAGCGGGCCACAGCCCGTGGGGTAGGCAGCACATAGGCCGGACGATCCCGGAACAGGGAGTCCACCGGCCGCAGCAGGGCCTCGCCCTCCGCCTGCACCTGCTCCAGCGTCACGGCGTCGGACAGGGTGAAGCCCGCCGCCATGGTGCGCCGCAGGGCAGCCATACAACCGCCGCAGCCCAGCGCCTGCCCGATGTCGTGGCACAGGGTACGGACATAGGTGCCCTTGGAGCATCGCACCCGCAGGACGTAGTCGCCGGAGGCCGTCTGCTCCACCAGCTCCAGGGCGTGGATGGTGACGGGCCGGGGACGGCGCTCCACCTCCTTCCCCTGCCGGGCCAGCTCATAGAGCTTCTTACCGCCGATCTTGATGGCGGAGTACATAGGCGGCAGCTGGGAAATTTCTCCGGTGAACCGTGGCAGCACCGCCTCCAGCGCCGCCCGGTCCGGCAGCGCCTCCGTCCGGTGCAGCACCTGCCCGGAGGTGTCCTGCGTATCGGTGACAAGGCCCAGCCGCAGGACGGCCAGATACTCCTTGTCCCCGGATTCGGCGAAGCTGACGCCACGGGTGGCCTGTCCCACAAACACCGGCAGCACGCCGGTGGCCATGGGATCCAGTGTCCCGGCGTGGCCCACCTTTTTGGTTTTCAGTATTCCCCGCAGCTTGGCGCAGACGTCCATGCTGGTCCAATCGGCGGGCTTGTCGATGATGATGATCCCGTTGGCCATAGTCGCTCCTTTTCAGGGGGCCAGCGGGCCGATGACCTGAGCGATGGCCGCCAGCACGGCGGACTTCGCCTGAGCCATGGTGCCGCTGACGGTGGCTCCCGCCGCTGCGGCGTGACCTCCGCCGCCCAACAGGCGGCAGACCTCCGTGGCGTTGACACGGGGGCCGGTCCGCAGGGACAGCTTCACCGTGCCGGGACGCAGCTCCCGCAGGGTCACACCGCAGTCGGTCCCCTCCACCTGCGCCGCCAGAGCGCTTAGCTCCTCGATGTCGGCATCGGTGGCGTGCAGCTCCTGCCGCAGGGACAGGGGGATCTGCATCACCACCACCCGCCCGGCGTCGCAGCGCTCCATATCCGCCACCATCCGGGCCTCCATAGCCAGACGCACGGCGCTCTTGGTGCGGAACAGTGCCTTGTTGACGGGGGCCACGTCGATGCCGCAGTCCATCAGCTGGGCTGCGATGCGGTGGCTGCGGGGGGTGGTGTTGGAGTAGACGAAGCAGCCGGTGTCCGTGGAGATGGCCACATACAGCGGCAGAGCCATCTCCGGCGTCAGGGGCGTCAGCTGCCGGAGGATATCGTACACGATCTCGCCGCAGGCGGCGCTGTCCGCCTCCAGACACGTCTCACGGGCGAAAAACTCCTGAGAGGGGTGGTGGTCGATGGCCAGAGCAATGCGGTCCTGATAGGGCCGGGCGTTCTCCGGCAGCAGCGACAGCGCCGCAATGTCCACGGAGACCACATACGCCGGTGCAAAATCCGCCTCCGCCAAATAGGGGGCGGCATAGGGGGCGTAGGTGGCCGTCAGCTCCGGGTTGGGCAGCAGATACGCCGTTTTGCCCAGCGCCCGCAAGCCGCAGCACAGGGCGGCGGCGGAGCCGATGGTGTCGCCGTCGGGGCGGACATGGGTGAGGATCAGCACCTGATCCATAGCCGCCAGACAGGCGGCGGCTTCCGCAGTGGTCATAACAGACACCTCCTCAGTCCTCCCGATCCTCCGGCAGCACGATATCGGCGTTCCGGGGATCGGCGGGCTTGACATGGTTCAGCATATCCAGAATGTGTGCGCCATAGGCGATGGAGTCGTCCACAAAAAATTGCAGCTCCGGGGTATAGCGCAGGTCGATGCGGCTGCCCAGCTCATGGCGCAGATAGCCTGCGGCGGACTTCAGGCCCTTCAAAAGCCCCTTCTCGTCCGGGCAGTTCAGGGCGCTGACATAGATGCGGGCATAGCGCAGATCGCTGGTGGTGTCCACATGGGTGATGGTCAGCATACAATCCGTCACACGGGGGTCCTTGACGGTCCGCAGCAGGGCGGAGAGCTCCTTCTGGATCTCGTCGTTGATGCGGCCGATGCGGTTGGATGACATAGACGGTTCTCCTTTCGTTGGATGTGGAAAAGAGGGCGGGCGAAGCGCCCGCCCTCTGGGTCTTGTGTTTGTCTGTTGCGGGGAAAATCGGAGTCAGAGCGCATCCGGCGGCGGTTCCTGTGTGGTATCACGGCTTCCCACGGTCATCTGCGAACTGTCCGTAGAAAGGCCGGTGCTTGCCGAACACCTCTCTCCACGGGCCACTCCCCCCTTTACTGGGGAATTTCCTCCATGGTGAAGGCTTCCACCATGTCGCCTACCCCATGAAACTCGTTTCATGGGGGCCCCGATTTACCATCCTTTGGCAGAAATGAATTCCGCCAAAGCAAGGTTTTGCTCCGCAAAACCCTTGTACGCACGACCTGCGGGCGCAGCCGTGCTGCGCCGGAAGGCGACCGGAGACGGCGCATAAGGGCCACTCCCCCGTTTACTGGGGAATTTCCTCCATGGTGAAGGCTTCCACAATATCGCCTTCCTTGATGTCGTTGAACTTCTCGATGGTCAGGCCGCACTCGTACCCGGCCAGAACCTCCTTGGCCTGATCCTTGAAGCGCTGCAGGGAGGCCAGCACACCCTCGTGGATAACGATGCCGTCCCGGACCAGCCGGACCTGACAGTCCTTGCGCTGGAGCTTACCGTCCTGCACGTAGCAGCCTGCCACGGTGCCAACGCCGGAGACCTTGTAGGTCTGGCGCACCTCGGCATGGCCCAGCAGCACCTCACGGAACTTGGGCGCCAGCATACCCTTCATAGCGGCCTCGATCTCGTTGATGGCGTCGTAGATGACACGGTACATCCGCATATCCACGTTGGCACGGGCGGCGGAGTCACGGGCGGCGTTGTCGGGGCGGACGTTGAAGCCCACGATGATGGCCTGCGACGTAGAGGCCAGCATCACATCGGACTCGTTGATGGCGCCCACACCGCCGTGGATGACACGGACACGCACCTCGTCGTTGCTGAGCTTCTCCAGGGATGCCTTCACCGCCTCCACGCTGCCCTGAACATCGGCCTTGACGATCAGGTTCAGGTTCTTCATCTCACCGGCCTGGATCTGGCTGAACAGATCCTCCAGCGAGACCTTGGTGACAGGGGCGTTGGCCTTGGCCTTCTCCTCGGCCTTGCGCTGCTCCACCAGCTCACGGGCCAGCTTCTCATCGGCCACGGCGTTGAAGGTGGCGCCGGCGGTAGGTGCCTCGCTGAGACCGGTGATCTCCACAGGCACGGAGGGGCCGGCGGAGGTGATCTTCTGGCCCTTGTCGCTGACCATGGCCCGGACACGGCCCACGGAGGTACCGGCGATGATGATATCGCCCTGCTTCAGCGTGCCGTTCTGCACCAGCAGCGTGGCCACAGGGCCACGACCCTTGTCCAGACGGGCCTCGATGACCGTACCCTGAGCGGCACGGTTGGGGTTGGCCTTCAGCTCACCCACCTCGGCGGTCAGCGTCAGCATCTCCAGCAGATTGTCCACGCCCATACCGGTCTTGGCGGAGATGGGGCAGACAATGGTGTCGCCGCCCCACTCCTCACACACCAGCCCGTACTCGGTGAGCTGCTGCTTGATGCGCTCGGGATTGGCCTCCGGCTTATCCATCTTGTTGATGGCCACGATAATGGGGATCCCGGCAGCCTTGGCATGGTTGATGGACTCCACCGTCTGGGGCATGATACCGTCCTCGGCGGCCACCACCAGAATGGCGATATCCGTCACCATGGCTCCTCTGGCCCGCATGGAGGTAAATGCCTCGTGGCCGGGGGTATCCAGGAAGGTGATGGGCTTGCCGTTGATCTGCACCTGATAGGCACCGATGTGCTGGGTGATACCGCCGGCCTCGCCGCTGGCCACATGGGCGTTGCGGATATAGTCCAGCAGACTGGTCTTGCCGTGGTCCACATGGCCCATGACCACCACCACGGGGGCACGGGGTACCAGATCCTTCTCGTTGTCCTTGTGGTCGTCGATGAGCTTCTCCTCGATGGTGACCACTACCTCCTTCTCCACCTTGCAGCCCATCTCCTCTGCGATGATGGCGGCGGTATCGAAGTCAATGAGCTGGCTCAGGGAGGCCATGACGCCGTTTTTCATCAGGCACTTGACTACCTCTGCGCCGGTCTTTTTCATGCGGCTGGCCAGCTCGCCCACGCTGATCTCATCGGGGATCTGCACGGTAACGGGGGTCTTTTTGATGACCTCCAGCCGCAGGCGGCGCAGACGATCCGCCTCCTCCTGCTTGCGTTTATTGGAAAAACCGTTGTCCCGGCGTTTGCCGCCGTTGCGGAACTTCTCCTTGCCCTGGGTCTGCTGCTGGGCACGGCGGCCGCCGCCGGTGCGGCCCTCCGCCATGTCCTGCAGCTTCTCGTCGTACTTATCCAGATTCACCGCCGTGGCCTTGCGGGTGTCCACCACCTTGGTCTGAGGCACACGGGAGACGGGCTTGGTCTCCTGCTTGGCAGAACGGCCCTCCCCCTTGCCCTCCGGCTTCTTCTCGGCGGGCTTGGCGGCAGGCTGCTGCTTCTTCTCGGCAGGCTTGGCCCCCTCGGCGAAGATCACCTGAATCCCGGATACCTGATTGTGCTGGGTCAGATACTCAAAGATCAGAGACAGCTCCCGATCCTCCAAGACCTGCATATGGTTCTTGGGCGTTTCGGCGTACTTGGTCAAGATCTCCGTGATCTGCTTGGTGGGGACTCCGAAGTCCTTCGCCACCTCATGCACTCTATATTTGTTTCCTACGCTACCCAAATAAAGCCACCTCCATCTTTGTGATTACGAAATGTGCCGGAGCACAAAACTTACGATTTTTTCCGATCCCTGCCGGAGCCCTTGCCCTTTTTCACCGGCCGGGAACCGGCAAACCGCTGCTGCGGAGCAGCGGGGCGCCTGCGGCCCGGACGGGCCGGACGCCGGGGCTTTTCCTTCGCCGCCTCACGGGGCGGCTCCTGCACCGGCTGCGGCGGCTCCGGGGAAGCCGTGCGCTTCTTGCCCCGGCGCAGGTTCTTCTCGTGCCGGGCCTGCTCCTCCCGCCGCTCCATGGCCCGCCGGGCCTTGATCTGCAGCCGCTGGGATGCCTGCTCATAGTGCTCCGGATCCATGACTGCCAGCTTTTTCACGATGGCGTCGGCAAAGCCCACGTCGGTGACAGCCGCCATGGCGCAGCTGCTGCGGCCCAGCGCACGGCCCAGAGCGTCCTTGTCGGCGGGGATGGTCAGACACAGGCAGGCCCCCGTCTGTGCAAAGGCATACGCCCGGCGCACAGAGCCGGCCGCCGCATCCGACGCCACCAGAATGACCCGTGCGTGCTTGCTGCGGGCGGCAGAGCCCACCGGCTCCTCACCGATCTCCACACGGCCCGCCTTTTTGGCAAGGCCGATCATTGATAAAATATGTTCCATTACTCCCCCATCCGGGCCTCCAGCCCATCGTATACCTCCGCCGGGATGGTCGTCTCCAGCGCACGCTCCAGCCCACGGGACTTCCGTGCCTTCCGCAGACACTCCGGGTCAGGACAGACGTACACGCCCCGTCCGGACTTTTTGCCGGTGGCATCCAGCACGATCTCCCCCTCCGGGGTCTTGACGATCCGCAGCAGATCCCTCTTATCCCGCTTGGTACGGCACCCCACGCACTGGCGCTGGGGGATCTTCTTCACCTTCTGCATGACGGGCCTCCTCTCAGGATACGAACTTATTCATCCGCCCGGGACACGGGCTTGATATCGATCTTATACCCGGTGAGCCGGGCGGCCAGACGGGCGTTCTGCCCCTCCTTGCCGATGGCCAGACTCAGTTGATCGTCGGGGACGATGACCCGGCACACCTTGCCCTCGTCCGCCAGACGCACCTCCTCCACATCGGAGGGAGCCAGCGCAGCGGCGATGAACTCGGCGGGATCCTCGGAGTACTTGATGATATCGATCTTCTCGCCGTGGAGCTCCTCCACAATGGCAGCCACACGCTGACCACGGGGGCCGACGCAGGCGCCGATGGGATCCACGTTCTCGTCGGCGGACCACACCGCCATCTTGGTGCGGCTGCCGGCCTCACGGGCAATGGAGCGAATCTCCACCGTGCCGTCGAAGATCTCCGGCACCTCCAGCTCAAACAGCCGCTTGACAAGGCCCGGATGGGTCCGGGACACCATGACCTGCGGGCCACGGGTGCCACGGCGCACCTCCACCAGATACACCTTCAGCAGCTGTCCCTCGGTGTAGGTCTCGGTGCTGACCTGCTCGTTCAGGCTCAGGATGCCCTCGGTGGCCTCGTTGCCGGTGCCGATGCGGAGATAGACGTTGCCGCTGCGGGGATCGATGCGGGACACAGTGCCGGTGAGGATCTCATGCTGCTTGGAGCCCCACTCGTCATAGATCATGCCGTGCTCAGCCTCCCGCAGGCCCTGAATGATGACCTGCTTGCCGTTACCGGCGGCAATGCGGCCGAACTCCACGTTCTCCACCGGGAAGCGCACCATACCGCCCAGTTCATACTTGGCAGAGATGCGCCGGGCCTCCTCCAGAGAGATCTGGGAGCCGGGGTTCTCCACCTCCTCCACGATCTCCTTCTGCACGAACATCTTCAGGTCACGCTTCTCCTCGTTGACCTCCACCACCACGTTCTCCACACCCTCGTGGTCCCGCTTATAAGCGGTGGTCAGGGCCTGAACGATCTTGTTCATCATAAAGTCCTGAGGGATGCCCCGCTCCTTTTCCAGCATTGCCAGTGCGGCAAAGATCTCATCGCATTTCATGATCGTAACTCCTATTCTTTCTGTCGTTGCTTAAAATTCCACACGCAGGCGCACCAGCGCAATGTCCTGCTTTTCAAACCGCAGGGGCTGCGCCGTGCCCATATCCAGCTCCACGGCTCCGTTGTCGTAGCCCGCCAGCCTCCCGGCGAACTCCTTGCGGCCGTTGACGGGCTTATAGGTTTTCAGCAGCACGGGGCTGCCCATGAACTGCTGAAAGTCCGAGGGCCGCTTCAAAGGCCGCTCCGCTCCGGCGGAGGACACCTCGAAGATATAGCTTGCCTCGATGGGGTCCAGCTCATCCAGCAGGTCGCTGACCTTGCGGCTCACAGCCTCGCAGTCCAGGATGTCCACGCCGCCTTCCTTGTCCAGGTACAGCCGCAGGTACCACTGCCCTGCCTCACGGACATACTCCACGTCCCACAGGGTGCAGCCCTGCTCCTGCGCCACAGGCGCCGCTACCTCCGCCACCAGCTCGGTGATCTTCTTTGCCATAGGAACCTCCTGTCCGCCGTATTTTAAGGATACAAAAATGACCAACAAAAAGAGCGGACGAATCGTCCACTCCCAGTCAATACCACCTTACTATGCAGTAAGTATAGCACGATTTTTCAGCGATTGCAAGAGCTTTTCCGGGGATTTTCCGTCGAAACCGGCTTTTTCAGCCGGTATTTTTCCTCTCCCCAACGGGAAAGCGGGACGCCGCAGTCCGCAGCGTCCCGCCCAAGGCATTTTAAGTCTCAGCCCCGAACCCGCCGCACACCGCAGCACAGCAGGAAGATCAGCAGGTCTACCACCACCACCGAGGCCCCCACCGGGGTGCTCAGCAGATACGAACCGGTGAGGCCCACGCAGAAGCCCAGCACCGACAGCACCCCCGCCAGCACCACCACGCCCCGGAAGCTTTTTCTCACCCGCATGGCCGACAGCGCCGGAAAGATCACCAGACTGGAGATGAGCATAGCGCCCATCATCCGCATCCCCAGCACGATGGTCAAAGCCGTCAGCACCGACAGCAGGGTGTTGTACAGCCCCACCTTCACCCCGGTGGCACGGGAGAAGTTCTCGTCAAAGGTGATGGCAAAAAGCCTGTGGTAAAACAGCACGAACAGCACCAGCACCCCCACGCACAGCAGGGCGCTGAGTACCACATCCGCCTGCGTCATGGCCAGAATGGAGCCGAACATATAGCTGTCCACGTCTGTAGTCATGCCGGTGGTAAGGCTGGTGACGATGACGCCCACCGCCAGTGATGAAGCGGACACCACCGCAATGGCGGCGTCGGCTCCCATGCGGCTGCGCTCCGTCATTCGCAGCAGCCCCAGCGCCGCCACGATGACCACCGGAATGGACACCGGCAGCGGCGCCCAGCCGCAGGCCAGCGCCACGGACAGCGCCCCGAAGGACACATGGCTCAGTCCGTCCCCGATCATGGAGTACCGCTTGAGCACCAGCGGCACCCCCAGCAGCGCCGCACACAGCGACAGCAGCACCCCGGCGGCAAAGGCCCGGACGATAAAGGGATAGGTAAACATCTCCAGCAGCAGCGTCATGTCCGCTCACCTCCGAACCGCCGCCCGTAGGGGGAGGCGAGATATTCCGCCGTCGTGCCGTGAAACCACTTGCCCTGCCCGGCATAGAGCACGGTGTCGGCGTATTGCAGGGCGCTCTGCAGGTCGTGGGTCACCATGACGATGGCCAGCCCCTCATTTTTGTTGAGATAGGCCAGCGTCCGGTACAGATCCTGTGCGGCGGCGGGGTCCAGCCCCGTCACCGGCTCGTCCAGGATCAGCAGCCGCCGGGCGGCGCACAGCGCCCGTGCCAGCAGCACCCGCTGCTGCTGTCCGCCGGACAGCTCCCGGTAGCACCGATCCTTCAATTCCAATATCCCCAGCTTGCCCATGTGCATCAGCGCCTGCGACTTCTCGGCGGCGGAGTAGAAGAACCGCCGTCCACGGGCGCTGAGAAAGCCCGACAGCACTACCTCGCTGACGGTGGCGGGAAAATCCCGCTGAGCCTGGGTCTGCTGGGGCAGATAGCCCACCGCCCCGGCGGCCTCACTTCGCCGGATGACCCCCTTCAGCGGCGGCAGCAGCCCCAGCAGGCTCTTGAGAAGCGTGGACTTGCCGGAGCCGTTTTCCCCCACGATACACAGGTATTCCCCCGAATGTACCGAGAAGGTCAGATGTTCCCACACGGTGTGTCCCTCGTAGCCCAGCGACACGTCCCGGCAGGACAGCAGCGTTTCCTTATCCATCAGGCAAGTCCCTCCTTCAGTGCAGCGACATTCTGCCGCATCAGCGACAGGTAGGTGGCCCCGGCATCGAACTCCTGCCGGGACACGGTCTGGCAGGACTGGAAGGTCAGCACCTTGGCCCCGGTGGTCTCGGCAATGGCCTGCGCCACCTTCTGGCTGCTGAGCTCGATGGTATACACCACCGGGATGCCCTCCTCCTGCACCTTATCAATGAGATATTTCAGGGTAGCCAGCGACGGCTCCGTATCCCCGGCACAGCCGTGGAAGGCCGCCCGGTACTCCAGCCCGTAGGTCTTACAGAAGTACAGCAGCGGGAACCGATCCCCGAACACCACCATGTGCCGATTGCCGTCGGCCACCACCTCCGTGAAGGCCTGATCCAGCTCCGTCAGCTCTGCCAGATACGTCTCCAGCCGCTGGGCGTAGTTCTGTGCGTGTTCCGGATCGGCCTTCTGCAGCGTCCCGGCAATGGCCCGGCACAGCCCCATGGCGATGCGTGGCGACGTCCAGATGTGCTCGTCGTACTCCACCTCGTCCTCATGGCCGTCATCGTGGTCATGATGGTCGTCGTGGTCATGATGGTCGTCGTGGCCCGCTCCCTGCATCCCCTCCGCCAGCTCCTCCTCCAGCGGCTGGGCATAGTCCATAAGCCGCAGAGTGTAGGGGATCTCTTCCCCGGCGGAGTCCAGGATCTCCTCCACCCAGTACTCGCTCTCCCCGCCGTTGTAGACGAACACATCCGCCTGCGACAGCCGGATCACATCCAGCGGCGTTGGCTCGAAGCTGTGGGTCTCCCGCCCGGCAGGGACCAGCAGCTCCGCCTCCACGTCCTCCCCGCCGATAGCCCGCACAAAGTCGTAGTAGGGGAACAGGGAGCACACCACCCGCAGCTTGCCGCTCTCCGGCTCTGCCGGACGGGCCGTGCAGCCCGCCGCAGGGATCATCAGTGCCGCCGCCAGCACCGCCGCCAGCAGCCGCCTCATGACGGCTCCTCCCCGCTGCACCGGTCGCACAGACCGTAAAACAGCGTCCTGCGGGGGTTGATGCGGAAATGATGCCGCTGCAAAACGTGCTGATACAGCTCCCCCAGATGAGCGCAGTCCATGTGCTGGATGGCCCCGCACACCTCGCACTTCAGGAGGATACAGTCCCGGTGGGCGTGGCAGTCGCAGTACTGCCAGCAGGCCCCCTCATCCGTCACCAGCTTGTGGACCAGCCCCTGCTTCTCCAGCCGCTCCAGCTGGCGGTATACGGTGGTCAGCCCCACGGACTGACCGCCGCTGCGGAGCCGGTCCGCCAGCACCATAGCCGTGGCGCAGCCGCCGGGGCAGGCGGCGATGCAGTCCAGCACTGCCTGCTGCTGCCGGGTCATATAGGTCATATGCGTCACCTCGCAGATTTGAAAATGAAAACCGTTTTCAGATTATAGCAGGTATGAGAGAAATGTCAATCCTTTTTTGCGGAATTTTGTGCTTCGCTCCCCGGTGGTGTCCTTTCCCCGCAGTCTTTTCTCCTTTTGTCTCCGGCGGCATATTTTCCCAGTAGATTTTCTCCTTTTGTCTCCGGCGGGTAACTTTCTGCCAATAGCACGTTTGCGTAAGGAACGTGCCTCCGGCGGCATATTTTCCCAGTAGTTTTTTCTTCTATTGCCTCCGGCGGGTAACTTTCTTTCAATAGCGAAAGAAAGTCTACACCGTCGTGTCAGCCGGTTTCCAGCCACGTTGTGGCGTGAAAACCGGGACACTTCCTCGAAACCACCTCGCTTCATCCGCCACAGGCGGCGCTTCGGCGGTTTCCAAAGAACGCCAGCAGAAACCCATGGTTTCTGCACTTCCTTCCCGGTGTACAAGAGTTGCTACTTAAATCCCGCCGAAACAGGGAATCGACTTCCTCCTACTCACGCTGCCGCTACATTGGATGGTTGAAGAAGCGTGTTTTTCTACCGTGGCAATCCGTACGCCAAAACGGTAGACGCACCATTTTCTTCACCTGAGCGGGAGCGGCAGCGGGTCTGTTGCTGAGTCGATTCCCACTACGGCCCATATCGAATCATTCTCTTGTAAACAAAAGGAAATCCAAAAACCATCGGTTTTTGGCAGCTCTTTTGCCCACTT